>Ga0065711_1026183_pt1 | contig 99268 bp, 65 predicted proteins | sample Hoacrofraction12_FD_59098 | JGI IMG/M metagenome (GOLD analysis project Ga0065711, IMG submission 59098) | Hoatzin crop microbial communities from Cojedes, Venezuela - Epithelial fraction 12 v2 (version 2) | ecosystem: Host-associated > Birds > Digestive system > Esophagus > Crop | place...
GATGAGGAGCTACTGGAGAGAGTCCAGCGGAGGGCTACAAGGATGATGAGGGGACTGGAGCATCTCTCCTATGAGGAGAGGCTGAGGGAGCTGGGCTTGTTCAGCCTGAAGAAGAGAAGGCTGAGAGGAGACCTTATAAATGCTTATAAATATCTGAAGGGTGGGTGTTAAGAGGAGGGGACCAGACTCTTTTCTGTGGTGCCGAGCGATAGGACAAGGGGCAATGGGCACAAACTGAAGCAGAGGAAGTTTCAGCTGAACATGAGGAAGAACTTCTTTACTCTGAGGGTGACAGAGCACTGGAACAGACTGCCCAGGGAGGTTGTGGAGTCTCCTTCTCTGGAGATATTCAAGACCCGCCTGGCCGCGGTCCTGTGCATCCTGTTCTAGGTGACCCTGCTTCGGCAGCGGGCTTGGACTAGATGATTCCCAGAGGTCCCTTCGAACCCCTACCCTTCTGTGACTCTGTGATTTTGTGACAAAAAGCAATTAATTGGTTTTAAGTAAGACAGTTTAAAGTTGTGGGTTTAGGTCAGATCACGGTGATTTCTAGAAATGTATCAGATTTTCATGTTTACTTTTTATCAGCGTGTTACAATGAACTATGTTTATTCATTCTCATAATGCTTGATACACAAATAACTTTTTGATAATCTGATATCATGTGGTCTACATGAAATTTCTGAGAACAGATGTCACAGGAGGTAGTGAACAAAACTGGTTCTTACCTGTATGGGTTTGCCCCAAGTTATCTACTTCCCAACCTGAAATTAGAAGAATAAAAATAATTAATTTGAGCTTGATAACAGTTTGCTTCCCATAAGAGGAATGGATGCAACAGAGCCTAGAAAACAACTGCAAGAAAATTTTGTTTAAATCATTTTTCAAGGTCAGTACTGTATATTTATGGCTGAAAATGGTTTTTAGAAGATGCTCCATTGCATTTTATTGTTAAGTCTCTGGTTATCACAGAGTTTCATCAAACTCTACAAAGGATATGAAAAAGAGATTAGAGAGCTTTTTTGTTGTTATTTTTTTTCTCCTTTTTTTTTTTTTTCTTTTAGAAGGGTGGAGGGTTCTTAACTAAGAACGATCCACACATTTCCAAAATGTTGTGGTGAAATCCAAGCTGATTTATATAATAAAATTTCGTATATAACAATTGAAAATCATGAAAGTTTGCATTCGCATTTTGTAAATTCCTTTTTCTTTCTTCTGTCCTTCCTAAAAAACCCCGTTGGAATTATGTCAGACCAATCACCCATCCACCCTGCTAACTATTTCACCCGAATTGCACTGAAGTCGGACTTTCCCGAATGCTCAGTGGATTTTGGCTCAAGCTTGATGTTGGGGGATGGACAAAGCGGAGCTGCCTGAAGCCACCGAGTGGTGCTGCTGCGTCGTGCACGGACACGGAGGAGCCTGACAAAGTTGTCTGCAAATAGCTCTGCCAGTGGCCCACCGACCAGTGAAATTAATGTTTCCGACGTTGCATGGACCACTATGGCAGGTTAAATGTTTAGACGAGCTTTGTTCTGTATCCCTGGATTAACCATAAGGCTTCAGGTTGTTCTTTAACCCCGAATTTATGGTCAAATCTTAACTATGGATTGGAAAAAACATTCACTAATTTATTAAAAGAGAAATCCAAACAAAGATTTATTTTGATCCTATGGGAAAGGAGAAAGACAACATCTAAGGAAAGAAAATAGTAAATGGAATCTTTTCAGTAGAGTGTAAAATAAATTTTATATTTTATACTTTTTCAAATTCCTTATCATGTAATAATTTTAAATTCGTTGATTTTTTTGTCTCCTTTAAAATAAAACAGATGTGCTTTTTGATCTTCTCAGGTAGAAAACAGAGGATTTAACGTGAAGATGATGATGGGAGTCTCGAAAACTAAGCTCAAGCGTCAGGTAGGCTCTACTGTGTCTTTGAATGGATATACTCAACAGCAAACCTACACATTCAACCCACCAGCTGCTTTGGAGGGTTGATACTGAATGCCATGATATAAACACCCTTGCTCTCCTGGCTTCTCTGCCCAACTCCAGCTACTTACAAGATTTCACACAGGAGAATTTTTGGATGTTTGCCACTATTGGGTAGATGTACTAATTCTGAAGAGAAGTAACCAGTGCTCTGAGCAAACATTTTCCAACAAAGATCGTTCAACCTGCTGCATCAGACTAAATTACCAGATGCTGCAGAAGCACTATGGCTGTGGTCCAGATTTTTGGCAGAATAACAGGGATGCCACTGCAGAATATTCCTCTCCTGAGCCTACCAAAACCCAGGTTTGGCAACAGTGATATAGCTCAGATATAGATGCCTATTTTGCTAAAATCTGAATTCAGAATGCTAACTTTGGGATATCCTATGGGAATTTTCACCTTAGACAGAGGTTCAAAGAACAAGCCATGGTTCCTTGATCAGTCTTTCATAGCCTGCTGCCACTCAAATCAGTAGATCATAACAGAATTGATTCTTTACATGACATCACCTCACCCAATAGCCTGTCTTTTACAATGATCCACTGAAGCCGGGTAAGAAGAAGATGCAAAAAAATCTCCAAAAAAGTCTTTGACTCACAAAAAAAAACATTTTTCATTTATCTATTGTGTAGAGTGACTATATCCTGAAATGCAATATTACAAATTTTCCAGAACTCTTGTTGGAGAAAGACTAAGCCAATAATAAGTAGATTGAAACCTGATGTTCCTGGCATCCTGTTGTGTTACACTGGTTGATCAGAAAAATATCTTTTTTTTAAATTTAAATATTTTAACTTTAGCTATTTTATTCCTATAATGTTAAAAAGAGTAAATGAAAATTACCATGATTTCACTCTATAATGGGTGGCAGTTGGCCACACTGATGTTAAAATATTGGATTTTAGTTCATTTTGAATTCTGTGACATGAGCAAAACCAGTTAAAACACTTTACTAATGCAGGTGCGCAAAATGAATAGGCTATTTATACCAATATTTTTTTTTATATACTTAAAATATTATTGCATTTTAACTGTGTTTGGACATTATGAAGTGATTCACATTTTCAACATTGTTAACTTTCTGACTGCTGTAGGAGCAAACTTTCCTTTTGTTAATATATTTTTCCACATCTGAGTCCTTAGTAACGTACTGAAAAAAGTTCCAGTACAACCTTTTACTCTACAGGCTTTTAGGCTTGATCCATCAACCTAATTTTCACTAACAAGTTGAGATACTGGGAAGTCAATTAGATTTACACTGAACATTGTGCTCTGAATTACAACTAAAAGTCAAAGTTCATCTAATCAGTGTTGGGATAACATACATGCATATACAGTATTTCTGTGTGTATGCGTATGTATATATTTCTGTACATATATATAAGTACACAGTGAGGGAACATACAGCCACCATCTGGTTTTAAATTCCTGCTTGCTGCTGCTGCCCTTCTCTCTGACACCATATGTTTATGTATTCTGCACCAGAATACAAATGCTTACATGATAGATAACTGTGCCAATAGCTATGTTTACTTACATGTATGAGAGTGCAATGGAGTTCATTTGGATTATTTCTGTGCTTAACATTTAATATGTCTACATATAGGGACAAAGTCTGAGCTTGCCTTAGAGCTGGGCTTGTAGGAAGTCCAGACATACGGCAATCCCTCTCATTTTTCAGACTATTGCCCTGAAACTGTGTTTTCTGGGGTTTTTTTGTTTGTTTTTTTTTTTCTCCTGAGTGCCTTTCTGACTCTAGAGAGACCTCAGCAAATTTTCTCTGGTGTCAGAGATGTGATGAGCAAAATCACAGGGCACCTCGCTGTGTGTGCTTTAGGTCCTGTCATTGCCTTACGCTTAGGACAGAAACAACAAGAAACTGGTGCATTAGACTTCACTTCTGAAGCAGAGAAGCCCAGCAGGATAATGTACAACAGGCTGGATTAAATACATGACTCTTCCAGAAATAAAGAATAAATAAAATCTGCTTTTCATCTGCATTTTGGCTAGAAACTCATTTTTCAGGGATTTAATTCAAGGATCACATTCATGACTTGCAAGAACAACAGCTGTGCTCCTCAAATGTAGTTAAAAAACAGCACAGCCTAAACTGGGAAGATGGAGTGAGCAGCAGCTATTAAACAGTGTCTTAGAAAACCATTTATTAAATCAATAATTGCTCACATTAGTCAACAAATTCCTGAGGAAGCTAATGTTATCCTTGACAAAGGATGGTTTATCCAGTATATTGACAGATAGTGTTATTCACTATTTGACCAGACTGAATAAGTAAGCATGACTCTTTGGGAAGTAAAGCAAACCTTCCATTAGTGCTTTAACTGCCATTATTAATTAGATGCTATTTGCAATACTACTTAGAGACCCTAGAGAAGATCCATCAGAATGCGGACACCAAACACCAAACAGAGAAATCAAACACAGAAAATATTGCTTATTTCTATTTTCTGCATGAAGAGGTGAAAGGGGGAGGGGAAACAGTCGAAGGACTTGCCAACCGCTCCCCAAAGAGTTAGCGGCAGACCCAGATCTTTCATGCCATTTTCTTGGACATTTATCAGACTTCCTTTCTTGCTTTTCATTTGCTGAGTCCCAGAAAACGTAGCTACCTCCTCACTATCCTCCAAAGGGTAAGAAATTCGATGCAAGCAGTTGTTGCTTCTGATCTAAAGTGAACGGGACTGGCAAAGGTAAAGCCAAGAAACAGCCTGTGCGCCATGAACCTCGGAGCTCAGTGCAGCCTTTTAGATCGTCTCCTGCGTGCCAAATTTGTGCTGGCTGCTTTCAGTGTCAGCTGGCATGGCAACGCCTTTGTCTCCCCTAGATTTGTTTATCTGCAGGCAACTTGTGTTTAACCCTTTTGTTCAAGCATTTGTCCCTGATTCGTGGCAGGGGGTGTGTGTGTGAGAATGAAAAGCTTCCAAAACCATGCTGTCCTGAAATGGCTCGCCCGCACTTTTCCCTTATTCCTGTCATTCCCGTCTCAGTATAATGGGTCGGAGGACTGATCCACATAGGTAATCCTCCAAAAGGTTGGATTTCGACAGCGTTGAGATCAACGCAGAAAGCTTGCATTCTTTTTATTGCATGTTAATTCTGTCCCTTCGTAAAGTGCAGAGGCTGGAGCAGAGAGAGGTTACGGAAAACATTTCCTACAGTCACTTGTTCTCATACTGTCTAGCTATGTGGATAATGAGCTGGTTAGGCAGGAATTCGATTTTTTCCTGTTTTATATAGCACTGATTACAAGCTTAAAATTTCATTTATAAATATGAAATAAATCAGCAATCCCTCACGCCTGACTCCACGGCATCCACCACACAGTGCCTTTTCGTTCCCTTCCCTATCGCCGCCTGCTGCTCCCGTGCACCAGCAATCTGTTCAGCCGGCTGGCAGAGCCGCAGTCGGCAACAGCAGTCTGCTTAGCAGCTTTTCCGGGGCTTTCGGAGCTCCTCACACAGCTACCCCTTGCACACTCTGCCCGCTGCTTCTCATGCCCTCTGCCCAGTCCTGTACCTGGGCAGACACGGCCCCACACGCACAGTATCCAGCCATCCCGGTTCCTTCATTAGAGCTCTTTATTTGAGGGGAAAATGATTCAGAATCAGCTGCTAGGTCTTTACAATCTCGTTAACAGGATCAGTAGAAAGCAGCAGCCAGGCAAGGTTACAGAGTACACGGCCTTACAAGGTCCCACGCCTTTCCCTATGTAACATGCTTCCCTTCACTCTTTCCTGGGGTTTTGGTCTCTCCAGCCTCATGCCCCTGTAGACAATACTTTAAATTACAGATTGAAAGTCATTAGTCACTGGGCATTTACTGTATATTGCCGCTCATCTTGTCAAAGGGATTTGTGAACCTAGTGCTTGCACAGACACAGTACAATATAAAGTGGTATTTTTCACTGTATTTAGAAAACAAAAATTCAGACAGAGGAATATTAAGGGTAAGGCTAGGAAGCCTGGTTCATATTTTTATGTTTGAATAAGTATTGGTGCCTAAGGACATCTGAGGAACTGATCCTCTGGGGCAAATGCATCCTGTCCAATTTATCCACCTGAAGATAAGTTCATCCTGTTTTTAAGCTTCCTCCCTTGAAGGACAAGGAGACTGACACTTCCAGAGGGTGACTTGGTTTAGACATCTACCATAGGATGAGATGAGCTAGCTTCTTCAACTTCTTTGTTACCCAGTGGTTTGTGCAAAACATTGCAATAAAGGCAGTGATGAAACTGATGTACAGGTCCTTTCTTCCTGTATCACATATGAATATCAAGGCACATGGTTTCATGGCATACAGAGAAGACCCAGTGAATCATCCTGGAGATCATAGAATACCAGTTGGGTCCCATAAGGAGAACATAAAGGCCATAGGACATAGGGCTGGCTGACGTAGGACCGATGTACAGACCTGATCAACAACATGTAAGAGAAACGATGACTTGCTTCTTTTCTTCCTCTTTCCTATCAAAGGCTATGAAACTAGCAGTGGACTGAGGTCACCATAGCAACTGCTAGGCATCTTCTAAATATCAAGTGTATCCTTCCTATGAGGCTGGCTGTCACAGGAGCATCCACCACAGTCCAAGATCAATGCAAATATTGTTGAAGGGTCTCCTAGCTCTGAAGAGAGCAGGGGCCATACTTCAGAGAAAAGCAAATGCTTTTCAAACAGAAAACACAGAAAATAAAAAAAAAAAACCATTGTCCAATGGAGATTATCAGTTATAAAATAAATCCCAGAGAAGAAAGCATATTAAATAACTTACTTCAAGGCAAGAACTAATGTGTGTCCACCACACCTAAAACCTTGCCTTCAGCTGGAATTCCTTTCTCAGTTATTTGAGTCAAGAGGTGAAACAAGAATAGAGCAAAGACTGTGGGTAAAGACTGAAGCATCTACCCATCCTGCATCTACAGTGATACTTTGATGTACTACCTCTTGCTGTCCAAGTGTTATTCAAGCTAGTCAGCAGCTCCCAGCATGTTCTACCCTTGTGTGCTTCCCAGAGAAGCATGACTTTTTTTATTTTCCAAGGCCAGATTAGCTTTCAGATCATATTGACAGAGGTCTTGAGCTGTGTTACATCCTTCCCCTGGCCAGTGCAGGATGTCATCTTGCAGAAGACCAAGGATCTGATCTTTAGCTGGAATGCTGTTGGTCATGTTGTATGTTTGAGTGTCAGAGTTAGTCTTATGTCCCATAATTTGGTGGAAAAGGCCATAAAATGTCCTTTTCCTGTAAAAAGCATCTATGAGGCCTCAACTACTTGACTGCAAATGTAGATGCAGTTCCTATTCTTTGACGGCAAGTTTTCCACCCATTTCCCTCTGCATTGCAGATAGACTTTGTGATGCTGTGACCAAGAAGGCATGCTTAATTATAGCTTGTCTTCCTCACTTTGGAAAAGCTGAAGTAATCCCATGGCTTTACTGCCTGTGGAAAGCCTAGGGATGAAAACCAGCAGGAAAGGACTAGTTATCTAGGATGCATTATTATCGTGGTTATTGGCAAGACATAGTATTTTTAACATCAACACTTCGTAGGTCTCTTGTAGCTGTTCCTTATGTCACAATTCTTTCTAGGACTCGTTGAACGCTAAGCAACAATAACACATATGCAATCTGCAGACAGCTTTGAAAACTGTCCAAAACCTTGAGCTGATATATACATATAAAAAACCCAGATACCTCTGCACTGAATTTGCTTCTGAATGCTACATAGGATCTTACATAAAGTGAAGGATGAAACTAAGGTATGAACAGAGTCCTGCATGCTTCAAAGACTAATTAAGCTCTGATAGCTCATTATTATTTATGTGATGAAAATGCTATGGGATGGGTCAGGTCTGTTTTTCAGAGACTTCTCCTTGGTTCTGGTGTTTTTGTTCCCTTGGTTTTCATGCAGGATGTTGAAATACCCACCAGGGGTAAGATATACTTGGATAGAAATCTAGACCTTTCCATTGATCTTTTGCCTTGCCCATTTGACAGGCAAATGCAATTTCCAATTTCAGTCTGCTGCAATGCTGACCGTAATTTCAGATAGTAGCAAGGAAAACCTGCATCTTCTACTTCAGTAGAAAATAAGTGCCCAGACTTCCAGACACATTTTGCTCTTTAGAAGGCCCCTGATCTTTAACAGTCACCCTTTCATTCCGTCTATATCAAAAATATCAATACATAACCCAAACTAATAGAAACTGTAACTCGCAAATATTTTCAACAGATTTCACCTTGAGAAGGCATTGATTTTTATTGGCTTTTCACCCAGTTGAGGAGTTATGTACCATTTTCACAGTGGAACGTAGTTAACACTTCAAGACTTTACCAGGACTATTTCCCCAGAAACGACACAGAAAGGCTTTCCACGTACAAACAGGTATTCTCACTTCCCCTCTCCTTAACTCTTCTGTTGTTATCTTATTCTGTTTGATTAGGGATAACATCTAAACTCAGACAGGAGGGAAAAAGCTACAGATGGCTTCCCAAATCCAATTAACCCTGCATTCATAAACCCCATAGTCCACTCATGATATCTCTCGTGCAGAATGTACTGGGCTTGGTGTTCTTACAACAAAGTACTTGAGTGTCTCTCAGTGTTTTTAATGGGATCAGTGACAGACTATTTTCAATTTCTTGTTCTCAGGAACAATAAAATTTGTTGGCTGAGCACCAAAGTCACATAAATTCCAGAGCAAAAGCAAGCCAAACACTTTATTTCGAAAATGTGAGCATAGGATATAATTTCCTCTTAAACTATATAATACCTGGATACATTCTTCATTCTACTGAATCTTAACTAGGATGCCTTAATCCTGGTATCAGCATAGGATGTGTTTCATGTCTTTGGTAAAAATTATGTACATTTTCTCTGTCTTACATAGTAAACCATGCTTTGTAGTAACGGTCTTTTGGGTGTAGCAGGTAGCGTCCTATACTGAGCACTAGATAAACATGCCGAATTGCTGGAAGATGCAGTAAAAGCTAATCATATTTATTGTTTGGATTTGTGAATGAAAGCATTTTCTCAATGTGGAGCATATGGCAATGCTCAGAAACTGCCTATTATCATTTGTATTAGTTTTTACTGCAAATCAAAGATCTAAAAATATGTTCATTTCTGATCTGGCTATTGGATTTCTTTCAATGGTCTGTTCGAGTAATGTGGCTTTATAGGTTCCAGAATCTGTGAGCAGTGCAGGGCAAAGAATGAAAAAGCACATGCTTGTTTCTGTAGATTTCCACTGCCACGCAGTATAACCTCTGTCTGGAAAAAAAAGGGAAAAAAATACAAAACAGAGAAAATTTCCCATCTGGGATCGCAGAGCACTGTGTTGGGACCATCTCTAGGTCTTGCTTTGTCACACTGACATGCAACATCACAGCTGGACATACTTTTCCTTTTTTTTTTCTTCCTTTGCAAAGAAACCTTAGAATGCTTTAATTATACCCTGTTCTAGAGTGGTTGTCTCTGGAGTCAGTACTGGGAATGTACTGGAGAAAGCGTAATATACAACAGCGATGTCATGGAAGTTACAGCTCCTGGTGAAGAATAAAATTGTGAATAGGTGAATATCAATCAAATAAATGAATGTTGAAGAGGAAAATAAATTAGTATTTAGTAAGCCTCTAGAAGGAGTGCCACTTTGAGTCTTTAACCTACTAGATTAGAAAAGACTCAGAAGCTAATGTGTTTTTTCATGTGGAGAGACTTTGAGAACGATCTTTTTGTTTACAGTCTCCATCTGAAAGGAATTGAAAAATTCTGTTGATTTTGGGGGAGCAGAGAGGTGAAATGAAATTTTACAAAAAGGGTCACCAAGCATACAGCATGGGATTTAACATTAGGCTTTCTGTATGACTTTGACAGCAGTTCAAATGTTACTCCTCAGTTCAATTGCAGTGAAGATTAAAGCAGAGTATATTTTCAAATTAAGAACAGCAACAGCTGCTATTTTTAGCTAAATCCATAGATAATTTTTCAACAAAGCATCTCTTCAGATGACAGTTTAGTTGGTTAATTTTTATTTTGTGGTCTCTTCTTTTTTTGCCCATTTTACTGCCTATGGAAATCAGACATCCAAGTCAACACAGCCAAATTGCTTTCTGAAATTCATAACACAAAAACAGCCTCCTCCAGTGACTTCATTCATCTCAAAATAGGCATTTGAGATAGGTCAGAGGAAACATCTTCTACAAGTGTCCCTTGCTTTCCATTTACTGAACCAGAAATCCATGTGAACAGTTCAGACTTACCCGTATAACTTTTAGACATTCAAAGCCAAGTGAGATAGCTCCTGCCGCCTCTCGAAGATTAACCCATCATATGGTTTGCCTGTTGTTATACATGCAGCTCTACCTACAGGTGCTTCAGTGCTTCATAAGACAAACTTTTCAAAAATATCATTTAAAGTTATAGTGACTGTTTGTAAAAATTATTTATGGTCATATAAAAATTTTGCTGTATTAAGAATGACTACACTATTTATAAATATTAGTGTCACAGTGCCTAGCTTAGTTACATATTCTAGAAACAGAGCAGCAGCCATAGGATACTATAGCAATCTATAAAATTTTATTAGCTGTGCCTTAGAAACATTTTAGCTATCTAATAACTTTATTTAAGGAACCATGATAAAATGTGACTTCTTTGATTAAGACCTCCTTGAAAAAAATATACTTGGCTCATTAAAATCAGCAGCAATTAGAGTGAAAACTCATGCTTATTCACCCAGGAGAGTGATTACGGATGTGGACATTTTCACCTTGGAGTCACTAGTGCAAATCCAGCCAGATCTGTAGAGATTTTGAACTACTCTAGATAAAATGTTTATTTATCTAATGAATTATGAATCTCGGTTTTGTTCCTACGGAACAGATGTCCAGAAACCCCTCAAACCCTGCACTACAAGAGGTAACAGCTGTCACTTTTGTTAGTGAACCTGTATGGAGATAAAACAAGCAGGAGGTGTGTTTACACTGGATGGACTGTTCTCCCCTAGGGTCATACTATCATCCTGCTACGAGTCAAAAGCGAAGTACAGTATGCAAACAGGTCTGGAAATCCCAGGAAAAGAATTTAGAAATATTATTTCAGGCCTTTATTTTACATAGTTCTACTTATAGTAGAGCTTTTCATTTTATATAAATATTTTTTTTATTTTTTTCTAAAATATATATTAATTTTTATTTAAAAAAGTAAAATATTCTTTCCCTTTAACAAGTAACACATTAGTTAAGTGCTGTAATAGATCATAATGAGCTTGTCTGTGAGGAGGGAGATGGTTAGAGGATTTCTCAAGAGCCCTCCTAGCCTTAATTACTTCAGAAATGACAGCAACACGGAAAAGAAATTTCATCAGTAAAAGTGAACAGGCACCGGATTTGTGTGGGATACAAATAGAAGCATCAGAGACATCCCTTGAAATAAAGAACAGTTAAAAGGTCCACGGCAGAAGTGTGTGGACAGTTTGGCAGAGGGAGAGTTTTGCTGTGCTGTAGATGTCTGTGGCACCTATCTCCGTAGTGTCAAACCAGCAATATCACTGAGCATTGCATCCAAAAGAGGCAGGAAGAGAGAGACAAGTGTTAGGTGATGTTACCATGTGTTAGCACGCCATAGTTGAAGGGTATGTAGGGGGTGTAGATTACAAGCCACAGAAAAGAAGGGGTCCTGATAGAAATTCGGACAGGGGCTACATGAGCAGTAGGCTTCCTGCAGTTATATCAGAAGATAACAATATATCAGCCATCTGCTGGTGCACCACAAATAACATAAAAGTATTTTGCCTGCAGGCTGCAAGCATCATTGATAAATGGATATTGAAAACTTTTGGTTGAGTGTATATACTGCACAAAGGGTGACCAGAATTGATTTGACAGTCAGGCTGAATGACAAGCAGTCAACAAAAATTGATTACAAAGTCATGGAGAATAGAAAAAAAAAAATACACCAAAAAACCCTGAAAGAGGTAAGAATATTTCCTTACCTGTGCTGGACACAAACCCTACTGGATGCTGAAATGTTGTTTTTTCTATTATTGCTAAATGTGGATAGCTCAGTAAGTGTCATTGTACCCACTGAGTCAGTACTGAATCAATAGTACGGTAGTAAAGACTATGTTTAATTTTACTGGCTATAATTAAAGCACATATAATTACAGTAGTAATTATATTTTCATACCTGAAATACCTAATTTAAAGAGGGAGTTATCTTTTCCCATTCAAAAATTAGATGCCTAGTTTAAGTGAATTGCCCTTAGTACTTGATGGAAAAGGTATCTCCAAGGTTTGATTCACCTCACCTCTCATGGAATAACATAAATTGCCTTCTGTGGGTCTCTTTCTCTCTGCTGACTACAGATGGAATCTAGAGCGCTTGTAAAGAGAAAACACTCGAGTTTCCCATGGGTAAATTCAGATCAGGTGCTGATCACTCGTAAATTCTTCTCCGTTTCTCAAGAGCATTGGCACTTACTTCAGTGTCTGGAGGGGTTCAGACGGATGTCTCAAGGTGAGGATTTCAGCATTCCTGGAACAGTGTATGAAACACTGTCTCCCACAAATTGTGCTCTGTGTGTGGCAACACAGAAAGGTGGGTTATGGACTCAAGACTGTAAATGAACAATTCGATGGTAAAATAATCTTTTGGAAAAAGGATTCCAGAGGAAGATGATGAACTTGTTCCTCAATTGACAGTGCTAATTAAGTGATCTGCACTAGCGGGTGCTGGCAGGAGATGGACAAAACTGTGTTAACTATCAGCAAAGGCTTGTTGTTAGCTAACATTGACGAGAGGACTTAACCTCTCTCAGTCATTCAGCTGGGAAGGTAATTTCATGGAATCATGAAAAAAATAGAAAAAGAATTTCAAGAGAACATCTAATCAATCTGTATACCTGCTGCGAAAAACACAATAGTTATTTCCTCCTGTCCACACACTCTCATTTTTACCTGGCAAATTTTCACACATTTCAAAGGTTAGAAAATTGAGAAAGTGCAAGAGGGTTTTGGTATCATGCAAACAGTAGCTTTCACAGAGACTCTTCACATTAAAAAGCACTAGGTAATATTAACAACTACGTCAAATAGTTAGCATTATCACTAATAAGGTAGGATCTCCTTTAAATAGCAACTCATTTGGCAGCAGTGGCTGGGTTGTATCAGGATTGAAGCAGGGTTTGGTTACCAAGCATGGTGAGTGCATGGGACTTTTGGTCCAATCTTCAAGTGACAGCAGAAAGAGAAAAAAGAGAAAATGCACCAGCCTAGCTGATCATCTGCAGTATTTTTTGCAAGATAAGGGACAAGTCTCTTAGGCAGCAATGCATGTTGGAAGCAGAAACAGCCATAGATCTCCAGTGTTTCATTTTTTTGCTTGGTTGCTCATGCCAGCTGCAAGTGGCAGAAGGATGGTGATGTCTCATTTCTACAGAACACAGAAAGGCATGACAGAGCTTCTGCATCTCTTCAGGAATCTTTAATTTCTACTGACTCTTCCCTGGACTCCCAAAATGGGAGCTCCTCTCGGTAATCATCTCAAGTCTATGTTCCCCTTAGGCATGAGCAGAACCCAGCTCTGAGTTTTAGTTGTTTTTTAAAATAGATTTGAATTATGATTATTGGTTACCCAAGACCCAGACATGGTTTCAGGTCTCATTGATTTCAGTGGAGTCCCAAGGGAAGAACGTCCCCTTTAGCAATTAAGGTTGGTGGTATTTTCATGTTATTTGTGAAGGCTTTTTTTCACACATTCCCTCCCACCCCTCCACACACACACATACACATATCTGCACACAAACATCCTGGTTTTCTACGGTATTTTTTTAAACTGAAGTCCAGCTCCAGACCTCTGTAGAGTTTTTGATTTCCTTTTATACTGAGTATCTAAGTGAGGTTTTACACTCATGCTGGCCAAGCAGCTTTACCACACAGAGGCAAAGAACAAAGAGATAATACTTTACCATCTTCAGAGATGATAAATCTGAACAGTGCAGGACACTTGACAAAGACAATTTCACCCACGCTTGCAGGTTTCCAGCATGTAATATTGTCCCACATTCCTGGGCAACCTGTAGAAAAGAAGGAGGGATACAATACATTAGTGGTGGAAATCCATTCCTTTCTTCACACTATTACTGCACTTTATGCTGATTCTTTCTTCTATCCATAATTATGAGCTTGTTTAGAATAATAAACAGTATATTTTTCTAGTGAGGTTTCCTTGGAATAAAATAGTTTTCATTCATAGGAATAGCATAAAATTTGTAGTTGCAATGCACCATAATGACCAGATGCTACCCAGCAGAAGGCATCTCTCAGTCCCAGTTAAATCACTCCAACATACACCAGAAACAAATTTTCCCTTGAGCATGAAATCTACTGCCACGTAACTGTCTTTTAGTATCATTTAGCTGTCTTTCAGTATTGCCAAGTCAAATATTTAGGCCTCCGATTTAAATTCTATATATCACACACAGAATCAGACACAGAATGGCAGGGGTTGGAAGGGACCTCTGTGGGTCATCTAGTCCAACCCCCCTGCCGAAGCAGGGTCACCTAGAACAGGATGCACAGGACCTTGTCCAGGCAGGTCTTGAATATCTCCAGAGAAGGAGACTTCACAACCTCCCTGGGCAGCCTGTTCCAGTGCTCCGTCACCCTCAGAGGGAAGAAGTTCTTCCTCGTGCTCAGACGGAACTTCCTGTGCTTCAGTTTGTGCCCATTGCCCCTTATGCCCTGTCAAAGATTGGGTACTGGCACATTTTTTAATTTGACCCAGGGAGATGACTGGAAACTGAAAAACAGATTCTGCTTTATGCTACAGCCAGTTGTGTGGATACATGAGAGAGGCTCACCTCTCTCATGTTGTTAATTTTCTTAAAAATATAGTAAGAATAGAAACGTCCTGCATTAGTAAAGAACTGTCATAGTATCATTCACTGTCTTTACTGTAGACTTTGCTCTAGAGAATGTAAACTCACAATGTCAAAAGGATGACTTTGACCTCTAATGATTTCTTGCGTAAGCTTAAAGTAGAATCAGTCCTTTACTGACTATTCAGAGATTAAGCTTCAGGTAACAAGCTTTGAACTAAAGGTCTGAATGGTAAAGAGCTGACCGCCTGTTTCACGCATGCAGAAAGAGGTGGTGTTGGATTGTGGATGGGAGTTGTTTTCTCTTAGGATATAGGAAAAATCCAGGTACCATGTTCTATTTTGAATACAATAAAGGTGCCCAGCTCTTGCTTCTTTCTGATCACTGTGTCAGAGACATGGCAAACTATGACTGGTTTTCAAGAAGCATAAGCCCTCATGTAATTCTGTAGATCACCTTCTCACTAGCTCTTAAACCTAAAAGATTTATCCAGTACACAGAAAAACTCAGAGCAATCTCTCAAATTTCCTACTAAGGTCTAAAAAAATTACTTAGTGAATGAATCTCAAGTGGGGATCATGTTCTACCTCAGAAGGAAAAGAAAGAAAAACTAAATCTAAATAACTCCACTACCTATTTGCATTTGATATTGAGACTGAGACCATAATTTTATCAACTGTTCAAAGCTGCTAGCTCTGTGATTTTCCAAATGATGATCCATTGAAAAGCTCTCTCTCTGACTATGTGCTAGGAAAAATAAAATCTTCAGTAAAGCAGATACTCTTTCAAAGTGTCGTACTTTGAGCCTGGCACAAGTACAATATAATGAGGTTTGAGTGATCAACTTGTAAAAATAGCGCGGGCTTTATCAACTTTGGTGATAGCAGCAGATTTCCATCAGTGGAGAATTACACTTACAGGACTGGACTTGGTGTATCTTTTCCATCAGCTTCAGTAGCAGGGAATCAAGCCCTATGCGTTCTCGCAAAATATAAGCCTCATACTACCATGTGTGGTGGACAGGCAAGTTCTGAGTGATACGGTGTTTGAAGAATTAGGTCAGTCTCAAGTAACACTGTTATGATGTTATAATGATAGCATATGATAAGCAATTGATGATCATTCTTTTGAATTAAAGGATGCGGCATCAGATCACACAATATAAATTAACAACCTGTTAAAAGCCTGATCCTATTATCTAAAAAACCCTGAGCTTCACCAGACTCACTAGAATGCAATATTATTGCAAAAAATATGCATTAAATCATTGCAGGAGCTGGGAAAAAAAAGAATCCTTTATGTTTCCCCCTCCTTCTCTCTTTCTTCTATTCTTATCCCAGGTTTTTTTCTTTGCCAGATGAAGATCTCATTATATGAATACTGTGATTCACTAGAACACCTCCAAAAAGCTCAAAGACTGGGGTTTGAAAAGTTTTGTGATATAATCAGCATAATAAAAATGGAAATCAAGATTGCATTGAGCCCTATTAGGTTTTATTGTTTTTGATAGCTGGTGTCTGTCCATGCAGTAGGAACTGTGTTTACCACGTAAATCTGAAGGCATGTAGTAACAGGTTTATAGTTCACGGGTGTATGGCACTCTGTACAAAAGATACATAAATATACATGGAAATGAGACATTTGCTTGCAATAGGTGTTACAGACAATAAAAGTGGCAAATGAGGTCTTCTGAGAACCTCCTGCTAGTCTTGCTCTCTCAGATTAAATGCTTTTGACAGGAATAGGAAGATCTTTCTTATTTCTTATTATTGCTTCAACATCAGTTGTCTTCCTTACACTGGGGTAGCAATAGATACTGCAAGCCAACCTAGAGAAAAGCAAGAAGATCCTCCTACTTCAGAAAAGAAAGTGTAGACATGGAATTAATATTCCATAACACCGTGTATCAAATTCAGGTATACCAGGTGGTTGTTTTTGTGGTACTATCATGCAGAGCTAAAAAATAGCCTCACTCAAAAAGAAGTTATAAGTTCATTGTGCTAGAAAGCACTGATGTACTGACATTGGAAGAAAGGGATAGAGAAGCAGAGAGTGAAGTAATTTGCCTTAGTTAGGTGAGTGATGGAGATTGGAATGAATTTATTATCGATGAGAATATTGCCTGATCCTGCCTGGAAAAGCATATTTGAAACAAACAATGCAGAAGAGCAAAGAAAATTAAGACAAAAAAATTAAATGGAATAAAGGCCAGCCTGCACAATCTCCTTATATTTGTAAACCATGATACAGCCAACAACTCCCGCTGAGTGAAATCTGCCCACGGAAATCAATGTGACTTGAGTGTGAAACTGCTCAGGGGGGTTCTCCTCTGGCGCTGACAGTATGTCTCCATCGCCACGCGATGCAGGGAGAGCACAGCTGGCTTTGGAAAAGGTAGCTCAGACACTGCAAGCAGCAAGGTGCAGCTTCAAGAGGGAAAGTTTCCTGGTTCTCAGCATGTTAGAAATCAGCAATAACAACAGACAGTTTTAAAGAATAAGATTTCATGTGGGCCAGAGTGAAAAGTGGTGGTCTTGCTAGTGGATGGCCTTGAATAAAAGGCAACTTGTGGAAAGCACAAACTCTGCCTTCCCTTCCCGTGTCTGCACTGCAACCCGCAGAATGAAATTCGTGTTTGGTAAACTTTGTGGGATTCATCTCAGCTAACATAAGTGGCGTAAAGCTTGGCATCTGGTAAGTACTTCTGCCTTCTTCGTAGCATGGGCAGAAGAGTGTTTCATCTTATTCAGCTAGTCAGCTCCTCTCCGATGGAACAGGTGACCCTTCAGGAGCACCCACCCTTTGTCTCTGACTTTCGAGGAAACAGAGTCGTCATTCAGCTACAGGATTAGTCAGGATTCTTGTAACTTCAGACTTATTCTTTTACCATTATTCAGTTGAGCAAATTTTCCTCTGTAGTTCTTGGAGAGAGACTTTCCAGATAGACACAATCCCATTTTAAGGTGGCAGTGGTGGTGAATCACCTTGTAAGTGTACTTCCATCTCTCCACTGACTACCCTCAGTATAATGAGGCTAAGAACTAGCTTAGACTAGACAGCTGACTATTAAATGGCTGAAGCTTGTATTCCCCATGGCATCTATGTGGTCCTTTGGAATAGAAGTGAGCCAACTTTGTCCTCTGGGTAGAGGGCTGGCCAGCGACTATGCAGCCTCCCTTAGCCACTTTCTGATCCTCAGCCGAGGAGTCCAGCTGAGGGTTGGGACAAGTTACTGCAGGCTTTGAACAGTGCCAGCATAGCTGTGCAGCTTCTGAGCAATTCAAACCACAGGCAAACCACAGCGGCTCTTTATGAAAAGCCGCATGATCAATCCCTACATCTCTGTCTCTAGCTTCTTCTTCTAAAAGTGAAATAAAACTCATGTTTAGAATGCAAGCTCCCTGTGGCAGGATCCATCTTGTACTGTTCTTGTGAAATGTACTTCAAGAAAACGGAATCCTGATTTCAGCTGAAGCACAATATGGATTTTATATTAATTTCATACAAAACCCCTGACACCTGAGCTTAGATTCAATATTGTTGAAGCTGAGAGGGGTGCCTCATATGCCTAAGGATGGATCTGACTTGGCAGCTTCTAAAAAAGAAACACTCTTTCAGAGAAAGCCTAAATTTTTTAACAAGGAGGACACTACGGATACCTGTCTTTGCAGAAATTCTGATATAATTTTAAAATTATACCTTGCACTATAATCATTCTAGTCATCCTCCCTCTCTGGATGTTCACATCCTGCCCTTCACTTCAAATTAAGTCTCTAGCAGCAAAATGCTTTCTCTTCAATCTGCTACTCCCAGCAGCTGAAAGGCTCTCTTCTTACCCAAACTGTCAGGACAAGCACCAAGAGAAAAATGAATTTGAAAAAAAACACACCAAAATACCCCCAAAAAGAAAGACATGCTTTCAGAATAGGAGTGACAAACAGCTCTTCTGAAATTGTTTCTGTTCACTTATCTTCTTTTTCTCCTCTGCTCAGGGGTGTCTTGCGTGTCCCAGTTTTGATAGTGGGTAGACAGAAAAATGAATTTTAGGCAGCCCCATACCTGAAGTTCACCAAGTTCAAGGAATGGACCTCAGTTTAAATCCACTGAGAACAGAGCCCATTATCTTTCACCAATACGGACTCACTATGTCACCAGGACTATGTACAAACTGTTCTTTTTCTATAGAATTGTGTCCTATTTTCTTGTGGTGCCTCTACTGCAATACCCTCACTTACAATCCCTATATTTAAATTGTCTTAAAAGTATCCACAGCACCCCCCCATTGCCCTTATCCTGTCTCTAGTGCAACATGCATCCTTCTCATCTCTGTTAATTTTTAAAAGAGAAGGTGCAAAAGCAGAGATGTGCTTTTTGGACAGCAAGACCCTGTATACTAATTCACTGCTCACTCCTTCATTCCCCGTAATAAAGTGGGTCAGTCCTACCCGTCCCCCTCTCCATGAAAGTATTTTGACATCTTTCTTATACTCAGGACATCATTTTCACAAAACATTTAGGAATTTGCATCTTTGAGACTCGTGGACCTCAGTCAAATGTTGCTGATGTTATCCAGTGGACTCAAATTATTGGGTGAAGTTGGGGAGTGAAGAACAGAATGACACGGCAGTGGACAAAGGGACTTATGGATCCATGCACAGACAAAAGGGAATAGACAAGAATTTGCATAAAATTTGTTCCCTTGGGAAATCAAGAAAAAGAGTAAAGATATAAATGTTATACTTCAGTATTTTTCATGTATGGAAATAAAGGCTTGAGATGATAGTCCATCATTTCGGTTTACACCATTCAGTTTTATTTTCAGTTCTTCTCCTCATTTATTAGTTTAAAATATCGCCTTCAAGGTCATATTGCCTTTAGGAGAGTAATACAAAAGGAAATGTAATGTTACAAGCCAGCTTATTAAACTGAATTATGTGGTGCACAATAACTTTTAAAGGGCATACTACATATAAACCCATTCAGAGAGATATAAACCCATTCAGAGAGAGGGGAAATATGAGACAGGTGCTCTCTGTTCTTTCATTAATCTAGGTAAATATCAAAATAAATAAAGGCTTAAGCAAGGCCTGGGTATAGGGCCTAGATTTTCAGCAGTAATTGTAAGGTATCTTATAGGAGCTCCTATTACAGAAGTGGTGGTTCTTCAGGTGTTTCAAGCTAGGCAGCAAGCTTCTAACACTGTCAGATTCAATAGCCTCTTTTGAAAGTCCAGGCCATAAGAAAGCTGCAAAGAAAAAATAAGTGAAGTTCCAGAGTAAGTTATAAAAGGTGAGAAAAAAACAAAAGGGGAAAAGCACTAAAGCAAGATATTCTATGTTGGAAAAGAGAATACTTGATCATGCACAAGGAAAAAAAGGAAGGCATTCCTTCCTAAAAATATCTTGTATACAAAGCAGGCATGAAAGACCGAGTAAAAGAGGAAGCTGAGCAGAGAACAAAAAAGATTTTTTCCTTCCCAGTTCTGCTCCCAACACATTTTGGAGATATTTGAACAAAGTCTATTTATTCAGCATGTGTCATCTGGACTAGCTATCACACTAAGAATTTGTCCTCTATCCAAATTTGAGATGCACGTGATATTCATTCACCTTAACAGTATGAACATTACATACACAAATCTGAGCTAAGTTCTTCTACATTTCTTTTACAGGGCATGAAGAAAACCTCCAGTCGGCTCTGCTACGAGGGTTTCTAAGATAAATAATCCTCTGGAGATGCGTATTTTCTTCCTGATTAGAAAAGACACCAAGGGAAAACCTAATCTTAGGCTTAAAAACCCTGGAATTAGAGCAGAGGAATTCCACATATGTAGTCCCAGTGACTCGGCTAGGGCTGTATGTGAAGAAAATAAACTGTGGTCAAACTTACCAGCAGCTGGTCCACTTTAATATTTTCCATTACCTTTCTCTAGATCAACTGCTGCCTCTGGTATAAAGTTATGCAGCACAATAATAGAGTCCACTGTTTATGTAATGATAATTATATAAACTATGGCAGTATTTTCTACTGGTACGTCATTATCAGTAAAGTGAGTTGGTCTGTGGGATGACATTTTCAGAGATCTAAGACATGGTACGTGAGGCACTATTTTTGAAGAACTATTAAAAAACTCAGCTTAATTTATGAAAGAGAACATTGGAAAACAAGATTTGAGGCATTTCAGTTCTTATCTACCAAATTAATCCTAGATTACATAAAAAACTAGAAGCAAAATATACAGAAAGAGTGCATTTTCTTTGATTGGAACAGTGTTTTTTATAGCACAGCAGCAGAAAAAGATGATCTGAAGATAGTAGGCTTTAGTTTTCCAAAGACTAAGTGCATATGCCTTGCATTTGTCAAAAATAAACTGTGTATTTTGGAAATGGGAGCTTGTCTTTTTTTAGTAGAGATCAACAGAGAGAATTTCACCTGGTTGGGATGGTCTGCATCACTAAAGAACCTTGTCTGACTTTCCGATCTCCTTAGGAGTGAGCCACACAAATTGGAAATTAGAACTCCATCCTTATTCCTACTATTTTGCTGGTGAAAAACGTAGATAAAAATACACATTCAGGTTACTGTTTGACCATGATCTGTCTCAGAGGTGAAACCAGAATGAAGATATTATTTGTGACAAAAATCAACCTTTAGAACTATTCTCCTCAAGGCAGTGTAAGGTTCTTGTTTCTGTCCCATGTGAAACACACCTCGAAAGAAGAAACTAATACCAAACTATTTTTTTTCTTGAACATGTTATACATGGCAAAGATCAGCCTTTAAATCACAGGAGCTGTCATCTATAGTTACAGAGGTATAAATGTTTTTAGTTCTTTTAAAGCTATTTAATTCTTTAGAGTCACAGGATATTTATTCTAAGCTCACACTTCTTGCTGTTCTTGTATTGCTACCTGCCAAGAAAACCTCATCCAAGAAAATCTCCAGAATCCTTTCAGTGCTGCCAACCCATCGGCCATAGATGATCTTCGGAGAGTTTTAAGCAGAAACTTCAGTTTGGCAAAATCATTGGAACATTTCTTTGTCTAAATATACAGAAGAGTAAAAAGGCAATAATATGGTAAATGGGGAAGTTTGTGGTATTTTAAAACTTTTTTAAAACATAACAAAAAAAATTGGTTGTTCTTCTGTGAGAAAGTCACCTGTTTGCTGCTCTGGAGGTAGAAAGACTTTGTGAAATTACTCAGATTGGGAGATTTTGTTCCAGCACTGCTAGAGCACAGATTGACACTTACTGGCTGCCAGAACTTGAGCCAGTGCCAAGCTCACCAGCTGTGGATAATCTGGTATCACTCAGGACACGGGTCATGTGAGATGATGGGGCACAACTGGAGGAAGCCCTGCCTGGCAGTAGCTGGTATCCCTCACTTCTTTTATTGCTGGAGGCAGCTGAAATGATTGCCATCATCCTACCACACCACTATGACATGCTGATGCACTTCTGTACCTTCTTAGGAGAAGAAGAGATCATGTAATTTTCTTTATCAACTCTATCTTCCATTAATTCTCCAAGCTGAGAGAGAGGGGAAAAGGGAGGCTATTCATCAGTGCCTAGAAGGTTTTGCATACATCACAGTGCTACATATCTTAATCATTGAATGCCTGGGCTCAGAGTAATTTCTGGGAAGAGTACAATAAAAATATTGGCTGAAGTTTGCAGAGTGAAGACAGAATTTGAGAAGAAACCAATAAGGGAACAACCAGAAAGATTTTTGCCTCTTCAACTAAGTCTAACCCTTCCTCTGTCAGATCTTACCTGAATAGATTTTCCCCTTCACTGGCACAACTTACCCTACATAAAAAGTGGTTTACCAAGGACAACTGGGTGGAGCACTCTCAGCTGCATCCTACCTTTTTGGACAATTTCAGTTAACAATATTAACTACAATTGGTTGTGGTGATGGAGGAGCAGGATAGAAGTATATATATATTTAATGTATATATAAAAATATATATAATATTTTATATATTTTATTTTTACCCCATAAGTATTAATGTGCCTCACAGTGAGCACTGACTTTCAGCTAGGGCTGTAGGTGGGGAATCTTTCTAGCTGAATACCCGTAAAATTTACTGCCATTTTTGCCACCCATGGAGAGTAGTGATATTTGGCCCATTATGAGATTGATGGGTCTGTGAAGATTTAATCTGTAAAGATCACTAGGGCAACTGGTTTCCATGGATACAGAGAAAGTAGAAATAATTTCAGAATGTTTTTTTAGTGTTTCAGAGTCTTCATTCCTTTGAAAATGGAAACAGGATTTGGTTGCATGGAAGAAGTTGAGAAGAAGTTTTGGTAGCAGGTCACTTGAGCATTGAGGTTTCCCATTAATAAATTTAGGACTTTAAATCTGTTCTGACAAAAAAAGAAAAAAAAAATTATTACATAATCCTCAGATTTGTTAGTTTCTAGTAAATCTGACAGCAGCACTGAAGCCGGACTGAAATGAGACACACACCTTGAAACAGTCTCTGGGTATAGGCTTACAATTTCTTCTTAAAAATATCCCAATGTACTAGAACATGATTTTCACTGGAACTCATTCAGGCAAAGCCTGAGGTTTACAGTTGCCTAGTCAATGAAATTTGCCAGGAATTTTGACTTGTTTCTTAAAGGATAAATAGGCCAAACTGAACAGACAAATGACTGAAAATAGCAACTGACCTCAAGTCTATATGACTGATAATTTCACAACTTATATTAAATTCTGTTACACATAAGTTAACTTCTGTCAAAGGAATTCACAAATTATTGTTATTTAGGTTTCCTGGTATCTCTGAGGGTAAGAAGCATTTCTGCATTTTTAACAGCTGGAAAACTAGACAAAACAAAACAAAACAAATGGTGGCATTGAAAGCTAAACTCTCTCCAGAGCAAGAGTCGTAACAGAGCTCAAAAGCAAGCTGCCCCTTCATATTCAGACTCCTGTCCTCCCCACTTTCTTGCTTTTCTAATATTTATAAATAGATTTATCTCAGTGGAAAAGGCACGTCTGTAGTAGAAGATAACGTATAACAGATCTTGGACTGAATTCATTCCTGATGTAATCACAGTGACGCCAGTGTTGATACTCTTGAGAGGCATTTATTTCTTGTTTACTCCCTCAAATCTTCTGAGATTGAGAATGACTGAATTAAATAACTTAATTTCTTCCAGTGTGCAAATTCCATAATCTCTCCTGGAAGTTGCTCTAGTGGTGAGTCAAGCAATTCTTTATTAGAGCCCATGGGACCTTATGATCTAGTGGAGGAAACAAGGGAAATAAAGACATTATAAAAATCCAGTTCATACTTTGTTAAGAGGCATGTTAACACATTGCATTTCATACTCGTGAACAGGAAGAAAGAAGCTGCATTTTCTTCAAGCTTTTGGAGTAACTGCAAAAGCAATCTCAAAATAAAGGTGTGATTCAATATCAATGCCAGAGTTTAACAAAGCCTGTCTCCTGTTTTATGTTGAACTTCTTAAACTCTGCTTGCAATGAATTCAGACAGTAGAAAAAAATAACACCAAAAAATAAGGGCAATCCAGCCTCGGAAAGATTTGTATACATCTGGGAAATTTTGGCCATGATGAAAGAGACCAAAGGAAATGTTATTAGCATTCAGTAAGTTCCCAGCTACTAGGTGCCTTCCTGTCCAAAGAGAAGATATATAAAGAAATATGCCTTGGTCTGGGCAAGTTACAAACTGAAGTTCTGAAAAGGCAATGTAAGGGGTGTCAATAGGTGAAAATGGAGGTAGAGTGAATGATGAAGAAGGATAAAGGAGATGCTAGTGAAGCATGGAGAACTATCAGGATCATTCCCCTGGTAATGAACCGTGGATGCTTTCAATTTTTTTTTTGTTTTACTCTTTTTTTCACTTTTTTTGTTGGTTTTTTTTTTTTTTTTTCCTGGACAGATTTTTTCTGCAGAAGGAGAAGGAAAAGAAACAGAATGGAATTTAGACTAGGAAGGAACTGCCAGTGCCATCACACCCAGACCAGCACTATGAACAGCAAGCAGAGGCCAGATAAATTCAATCCAGAAAAATTAGAGAAGTACACACTACTCACAACTTTAAATTGTGTAAGCTACAAAGCTGCAAAACACAAAATCTTCCAACAGCCTATTTTATAGTACAGAAAACTAAACCCCTTAAACATCGTAATGAGACACAGGAAGAGGTCAGAAATATTTCTGATGTCTTAGATACATGAAACGTCAGGTGAAAATGCCCAGAAAACCATAGGAAGTGAACATAGAAAGGCCCAAAATTGCAGAGGTGGTAATGCAAAATCTGAACCACTAGAGACAAGACAATTCCCCTTTGCTTGCCTTTAGATCAGATCCTTGGAGAACAAGTGTGGTGGACCAGTCTTTGTCTAAAGACTGGAAGGGTACAAGAAGAAATAGGAAGCAGTCATTAGAAAGTGCTGAAGTTGTCATCACTACTTGATGACTTGTGGTAGAGTTCCAGTATCATCGGTTTCAACTTCTAGACATATAGAGATATGCATCAAACCTCCAACACTGCTGGTTTAGTCACCACCTCCACCAAAGCCATTACAGTTGTCATTGCAGAAAGTGGTATTTTGGGAAGACTACGGGTTTTAAGCATATTTGGGAAATAAATGTCTGTGGATCCTCATTTTCCTTTTGCTTACTCCTGTAAATGAGGAGTTAATTCCAAAAAAGTTAATGAATTTCTTAATGCATAAAGCTATTGTAACTTGGAGACTAATTCATTTAGAGAATTTAGAGATGGGTTAAAACAGAAATATGAAAATGAATTAAGTATATTATTCCTTCTCCCTCTCTTCTCACCATAAAATGTTAAAACCTAGTACGAAGAGAATTTATTCTGTGGTGTTGCTCACAAGTATGTGTGGGAAGGCAATTATACTCCTATTTGAAGTAATAAATAACTATGAACATTTGTGTACATATAATCAATATTCTTTTACTGGTGATATTTATTGGAATGTGGATTAATTACAGAAAAAAAGAAAATAAGGCTAAGGAGACCTGTGGAGGTCATACAGATTGTTCCCTGCACCCAGGGAAAACAAACTGTAACTAAAATATCTAAAATGAAGTTTGGAAGTTTTCATTATCTGTGACATTCTTATTACTTAGAGAAAGGATGAGAATAATAGTTACAGGGCACAATTTTCTGCATGCTTGAGTTACAGAGTAAAGATCCAGAAACTTTTTTATGTTTCAATCATTCGATAATTTTTGACTTGCAGGGACTGTGATAGCATCAGTGTTCTATATCAGATGGTAACAGATTTCTTCATGATATTCTGAGAGTGAACAGAAGTCGTATTACTTAGCAGATAGAAACTTAACCCCTACTGTAAAACTTAGTTAGATGTAGAAGTTATTTATAGGTATAGGTATGTATTTATACAGATATAGAGTATACGTACATATTTATGTATAGCCTCAGACAGATTACTCTGTCTATAGACTGTTTAGGGTACACACAGAAAAAAAATTAGAAAGCGCACAAAAAAATCCTCCATTTGTAACCCAAGCGAGAAATCTTATTCGTGTGCTCAGGAATGATCAGCTGTTGTAATCATACCATTCAAACTATTCTTTATCAGTTGTCAATCCAGAAAAATAACGGGAAACAAACCAGTGATTCTGGTGTATCCTGTATGAAGACAATCATGAAATAGCTCTACTTACTGGGAGTATTGGGTTTAATTTTGATCTAGCTTATTCAATTATAATAATAATGGGTTCTGTTTTTTTTGCAGGTTAGCAGAGAAGGGGTAGAATTACATTACACATTTGACCGTATGATCAGAAACCTGGAGCATATTCAAGTACTTTAATGTCTTGTGAACAAAGATGAGGCATGTTCTCCAAATATATACAACAGTCCTTCAGTGCGTTTTAATTAATTTTTTGTGGTCATAAATTCAGTTTGGTTTTGCTCTTGTTACATGGTTTGGGCATACTCTTGTTACACACTCTAATAATAATTTTTCTCTTCTAAAGCATTTCATTGTGCTTTGACTTTAATTTCCAGTAATTCTTTTCACACAGGTCCTGGTTACTCACTCAATTATGGATTATTCTGACCTTGTCTTTTGTTTAGGTTGTGATTTCTAGTTGTGTTGTTTCACTGTGCTTGCTTTGATTTGTTTTTCTGTAAAGGAAACAGACCAACCAATTCCAGCAACAGTGTGAACATGAAATGTATGGCTTGATTATCAAACATGCAAGCTGGTGTGGAAAGGCAGGCATTCAGGAAGTCAGAAATGGCTTTAGGGTAATCAGAAAAGCAAGGAAGAGGATCAATAACTAGAGCATCTCGAGGTGCTTCTCCACAAAACTCAACTATCTGTTCTTGAAGTGTGAAAAGTGCACCATTTAACTTCAGACATGTGCCTTACCTGGCAAAGCTTTGTGGGTAGGGTTCCCACTTGGTTTACTCAAAACAAAACAAAACAAAACAAAACAAAACAAAACAAAACAAAACAAAACAAAACAAAACCAGGCCAGAAAAGAAAATAATATATGAGAATTATGGAGCAAAAGGAAATCCAGGACTGAGAAGTGAATTAGGCAGCTGAACTCTTTGAGATTACAAAGAAACCTTGAGTGGGACTCAGCTTGCACATTAAGACACCTTAATTTAGGTGTTTTAATATGCAAACTGAATGTAAATCTCAGTATCTATCAACTGTACAAGGAGTCTTGGGAGACTACCAGATAATTTAAGCAATAAATTATATGTCTATCATCCAGTGATGCAATTGCTCCCCAAGGAGGCCATTTCCCGTAAATACAGAGCCCAGCAGAGTTCTCTTTACTGAAATACATACTGAAGGTGCCTGCTGAGTTGGGTGGGAGTGGAGGCTGGCAGTGGGAGAATCCCGCCTGGAGAAGAGTGAGAGCTGCTCCTGGTGTTGAACGCAAAACCCTCCCACCACCCACTGGGTATTCGCTGCACCTAGTTCAGTAAAAGGCATGTTGAGTTTAAGAATTATCAAAATCTTGGAAGTGTGCTTGATTAGTGATGTTTTCAGAAAACAAGCTGGTGGTAGCTATAAATTCATAGGGAGATGAGTCAGTTTCGACATTTCTGTATGGCTTGAGGTTCAAAACTACCTGTGTTAAAAAACTACCCTCTGAAAAGAGGAAAAAAACATTTATTTTAACTGAGATCAACCTGAAGTCTGGATGGCAAGTTTTATAAATGCTGCTTCTTTCCAATTATTTTGCAGGAATAATGCATGTATCTGAAAAAAAGAAGTCAAACCTAAAGCTGGTTTAGAATTGGACTCTTAACATTCAGTATTCCTGTGGATATGAAATGAGGAAAAAGTAGATCACATGTCAGTAGGAGAGGTTATGCTATCCTACTTCTGAAGTGTCGAAAATTAACATATTATCTTAAAATATATATCAAAGATAGGCTGGTCAAATCAACTTTTATGCTTGGTTTTTTTTGCTTTTTTTTTGCTATGGCGGAGCCTACGTGTCCAATATAAGCAAACTTTCTGCTTTCAGCCAGCTAACTTCAGAATATTTTCACCTTTAGACCTCAGCATGGTATTGCTAAAGTATTCCTGCACCACAGAATAACCTATTTCTGTGGTGAAATTCATGTTCGAAAATGAAATCTCATGCTTGGAAGCATAACAACAGCACAGGCCAAGTTAATTTTTTCTAGTACAGTGTGCAAAATTCTTCTGTCTAGCATGAACTATTTCAAGATATTAAGCTATATGACCCCCATAAGAAAACACGTGAGAAGAGTTCTTCTTTCATTCATTTCTTTTACAAAAGACTGGAAGACTGCGTGAAATTGAGAGATCTTTTCTTGTTTCCTTTCTATTCCTTCTATTTCACAGGAGGACTTTAAGGAAGGAATTATATATTTTCTTTTCCTCACTTTTGCCAGGAGCAAATTACTGTGAACATTCTGAGTTGGCGGTGCTGGCTAGCAGCTCATGGGCAAAGTCAAGAATCTCCCTTTCATCACCCCCATCCTCCCTTGCCCAGAAACGAAAAAAAAATTTACAATTAATATTGGACATGTAGTTCCTGCTGCCTTGCACTTCCAGTGATGGAAAAGGTCATGAAGTTCAGCAGATACTGCAGGCCTGTCTCCATTTTCTACATCTCTTCAGTACCCTGTACAGGAGTTCAAAACCTGGCTCATCGTAATTTCCAACAAAAGAAGGGGCTTGGCTTAAGTGTCTGATGAAGTACAAATATGAAGAACTTTGTGGAAAAAAATAGGGCTTAGATATAGAGAAAGAACTCAGGGCATTGGTATTTAAGGTGTCATTATGCATGGACAGCACTTTGCACTTCTACTTTTGAAGGTAAGTAAAACTGAATTATCTCATTTTTGCCATTGTGAGGAGTACATACAGATATTTTTCCACCACTTAACAGAAGTAGTTAATAACTTATCACAGTACTATAACTTGCTCCTCTGTCTGAAGATGCTTTAACTTACTGTTCTTCAGTTTTGTTTTGCTGAGGAAAAATCAATATGCACTATCTGTCAGGAGTCCAAATTATTACACTTATTCAATTGCATATATTATTGAGTAGGCAGTTTCCTGTAATAAAGTTCTTGGCTTAAGTTTGTAAGGTATATTAAGAAGTAGTGGATGTAGCTCAGAATAAGTTGAAACAAGAAATGAAAATGTACAGTTGGGGAATTTTAGTCATTGGCCACCTATGTGAGGGTATCAGTGTTGGTGAAGTCTCATAAGAAAAAAATATTTCATAGTAATAACAGGCTGAGAAGAATCTCCTGAGTCTTTGGTCTCACCACACTTGCTCCATGACTAGAGCTTTTCAAGTGATGCTACAATAAATGCAGATATCAAAAGGAGTGATTCAAATATACAAAACGTGATATGTCAGAATGTTCCTCCAGAAACACATACACTAGTGAAAAGAAATTGATTCTTAAGAGTACACAGAAAATCTTCCAGTTGAAGCTATTAATGAAAAGCCACTGGAGCTGGTTCTAACCCCATCTTGTTCCAATCACATTTACTGTTCTCCCACAAGTGGTCTCAGTATAGGCAACCATTCTCGTTGACAAAGCAACCAGTAACTGGCAAATGTGGTTTCCAGAGTGCGATTCAACTGACCAATTGCAAACATCTACATCTGAATAGTTCTCAAAAATTTTGTAGGAATAGATGGAAATAGACAATCCCAGAGAACAATGTCTCTCATCTGAAAACAAGCATTTGAAATAAATCTGATGAGTCACTCTCTCAGAAAGCCAACTTTTGTCCATTGACTGTGAAGGCAGCTTCGGGACAATAGCTGAGATAAAAATACCTATGGCATAGAAATTCTAAGTTCCATGAGAAAAATTCCATGCTGTCTTTATGCAAAAAAAAACTTCTGACCTGATATTGTTATCATCTTCATATCAAGGTACAGGAGAATAATCAAGGAAGTTCAAAGAGTGTCACCTTCATAGTAGGCTCACAAAGTCCTATTGTGTTCCAGAAAGTAGCATCCAACCAGTTCACTTGCTGGGCTGTGCCACTTCTAGGACTATTAAATCTACCTCTAGTGAGAGACTAAACGAAAAAATGGGTAGAAACAAGGCAGAGACAGAAGGACACTGCACGATGGTTGATGACTGTTATTGTCGTCTCATGCAAATGACCGACGGGGTGACCACAATCTCCATATGTAAGTAAAAGAGGGAGTCTGGCCATGCTTTCCTGCAGCAGGTCCCAGGCTGGAGCATTGCTCCCCACCAATACTTCTCTTGGAAAATCTTTGTGTATTCCACAAGTTCATAGCCCTGTCATCTGACAAAAATACAGTGTCACACATTGTGTCTCCACTCTAGTGTCACTATTCCCTTTTGTGCTTCTTCCCAACACAGAGTCAGAAGAAGGAACAAAAAGCCTGACTGTCATTTCTAGAAACAAGAAACATCACTGTGTATGGGAGGCAATTGTGGAGTAGAATGGGAATTGGCAGGTATATTACAAATACTTTGTCATATGAGGGTGATAAAATATACCCGTAATGCAGCCAGGAATCCTACTTTCAGTCTGTATTGGTAGATCCTATCATATTTGCTGGCCATACTTCATGATTCTATTAGCAACAGAAGTCCAAACCTGAGGAATTATAGAAAGGATCAACATTTGTATTTTGTCTTTATTAAATATTATTATATGTACCAGTATGTTCCACATCCTTCCAGGCTTTTGTAAGCTGAATCAGAGATCATAAATTATTGCTATATTGTCCTTTCTTTGCCTTTGGGTAATTCAGCTGATACAACCAGACTCTGTGGATGTGTGTGTACAGTACTCCTGCAGTTTCTCTGTTAAAAAAAACCAAATGCGTCTCTCAGTCAGTGTTCAGAACACTTAACATTAGTATTATTCTTTTCTCTGTCTCTACAACAAATGCAAAAGATGTGCCTTTTTTCATAGGTTGATTAACATCCAATGTCACCCATTCATCAAATAAACCTTCCTTTCCTTTTTTAGGGGACTCTATTGGGAAACATGACTGGTTCTCTGCCTATCTCTTTCCCTCGAGAATCATAGAATTTAAGGAATGGTTTGGGTTGGAAGTGACCTTAAAGATCATGTAATTCCAACCTCCCTGCCATGGGCAGGGACACCTTCCACTAGACCAGGTTACTCAAAGCCCCATCCAACCTGACCTTGAATGTTTCCAGGGATGGGACATCTACAACCCCCTGGGCAACTTGTGCCAGTGTTTCAACACTCTGAGTCGATGAGTCCTTTAGGTTCAGACCAAGGAAGCTAAATATATATGTCTGTATGCCAGCTGAGCTGGGTTTCAGCTGCCGCAGTGCATGTCGCTAGGGCCACCTGAGCTGTTACCTGACCTCCTGCTTCCATTCCGATATTGTTAGTCCAAGAAGTCTGTGCCACGTCTGCCAGCCCCATGTGTGTGTCCCAGATAGCCAAGGCATCTCAAATGGCACTGGATATCTGTCTCTGTACAGTAAACGTCTCTCCCCAGCATCTCACCTTCCACTGTACTCCACGAAGTCAATATATTTACTGAAGCCTTGAAAGTAAAACCAATGATAAAATGAAGAAGTCTGTGGGTAATGATCTGCACTCAGAAGTCTTCTGTTTTTCATCGATGATTATTGAGGGAGCCTGGGTGACGAACTTACACCAAACGTGGAAATTTTTTTGGTAGCTACCTCAGGTGTTTCCAGTGTAAGGATTTAACTTCTTTTCACAAAGATAGGTTTTTGGTGTTACTTGAGATGCCTCAGGGGATCAAGTTGCCAGTCCAGATAGACACAGAGCTGCTGTAGGCCCCATATCAGATTGTCTTGATCCTCTGAAGAACTTATTGGGTGCTAGAATGCAATTTACATTCAAAGTCTGAGGTTCATGTAGGATTTCTCTGAAATGTAGTCACTGCTAGTGCAGAGAAATTCAGTCAATCAGTGCTGTCTTAATCCATGTTCCATCACTAGAAATAATGATCCTAGAAACCAGTCAACTGTACCATTGATTCCAGAAAGAATCGAATTCATTCTCTTACTGCTGTGTTTTTCTTGGTGAGACTAACAAGCTAAAGAAGCAATAAAGACTCGCTTTTGTCAGAAAATACAGCAGAGAGCCACAGAAAATGGAAAGGGAATAGGAACAAAAGAGCATTTTCACAGAATTACCTTTTAAAAGAATATCCAGTTGTCTGACACCCGACTCACGCATTTTTACAGAAATATAACATGTTTTTAGAACCTTCACAAAAACAGAGTTTGAATGCAAAGAAACACTTTCATTCAGCACTGAAACATACCGGTTTCTGCAGCAGACGGCAGCAGCTGCCTAACGGGATGCAGCACAAGCACACAGTTTAAAAGGAGCTGCAAAGAGCTGATGAAAATCATACAAAATCATAGATGGTCACTCAGTTATAATTCAGATGACATCTTAGTATATTATTGGAATCTTTTTCTGCCACTGTACTATAAACATTAAAAAGCTAAATGCTTGTAAGTTGTCACAGCTTCCAGCTACCTGCTACTCCGAAGACACCGACAGATCACAGCAGCACAGGAAAGACCACAACTCACTTAATTGCACAAGTTTTTCTGCTATTCATTGTTTATTTTTTTAATTGCAGTGACCTCGTAGATTGTGCTTGCAATTACATGTAATACTCACAATTGCAGCTTAAGGCAACACGAATTAAAAAAATCCCTCTGCTCCACAGGTTATGTCTATTGCAAACACATCTACTACACTTTGCATTTGAAAATGGTCCTTTGAAAAAAACAATAAAAAACAAAAAAACAACCCAAAAAGCAAGTAGAGAAGTGTATTGGGCAAACCCTCTCTTACTGAAGGTCTCTGCATATACTGCAAAGAAGCTGCCCCTGTTTACTCTAGATCAGTCTCCCATTGCACATCGTGTATGCCATGTTCTTGATATTCTTTTAACTCCTGACAAAAAAAAAAGAGGTGGTGTGGTTTAATGAAGTAGCTGTCTATAGTAGAAACAAGGAACTCACAAGTGCAACTGTGTAAATAATTGATATTTTGTTTCAATGTTTAAACAAAAAAATTTTGGAAAAAAAAACACTCCCTTCGTTTTAGTAAGATTTTTTCCTTTCTTTTTGGCTGACTCGGAATACAGAGAGTTGGGCAGGTAGACAGGAAGCTTTGCTTTTAGCTTTTTATTTTTAATTTCAACATTATTTTTTAACTATAATTTAATTTAAGTAACAATACTTCCAAGACAAAGTTCTGCTGTTGAATGTCAATACATCTTTACTTTGAAAATGCTAATGATTATTGTTTTTCAGCTTAAATTATTTAAAAATTTAACCTGAACCTGTGTTTTTTAATGACTAAACTGCTTGCAGAAAAATGTTTTTGTTCAGTCCTGCTCCCAGAAACTAACCTTATCTGAGTCAATGTCTTACCCAGCTGCCTAGGCAAATTCCATTCCACCTTTTACTTTCTTTTAACTTACGTTCCACAGTTTTTAAAGAAGGACTTCCTGGCAACTCTGGAGATTACAAAAGTAATAGCTTCGAAAGAACCAGGTAGGAATTACTACAGTGAACATACTATGGGATGGGAATAGTAGCTCATACATATGCTTTGCAGCTAATGGTGTTTGCAGAGCTGTAGGCATTACATTCCAGTACTGTTCCGTCCTTTCATTTCCCATCTGAAAGGAATTCCAGGAAATGCTGAGAAGATGACTAAACTTAGATTTAATAGCAGGGCTTGCAAATGAGGCAGTCCTCATTCAAGATACCAAAACACTGCTGAATGTGTCGGCAGAATGTGTTCATACTGCCCAAGGAGATAATAGAAATTTCTGCTCCATTACAGCAATTTTTGCATCTTCTCTTTGAGTCATCTTAACTGACCATTCCCAGGCTGATGATTGTCTCACCTAAGTTTTAACTATCTTAGAGAGTCCATATATCTTAACTTGCACTACAGCTTCCCTCTTCAGTCAGTAGAGAGAAGGCGGCCATTCCAGAGAACAATTTATCCCACAAAATGACAAGAACCCACAATAGTCTGAAAGGAATAGCTCTAAGGAAGAACACACAGCTCTTCAGTGGCTACTTAAGACTTGGTTTAGAGTAGACAACTGTAAAATCAAGAGAGACAAATCGCATCCCTGGAGACAAAACAGTAAATAAGAACTAGTAGTATTTGGGGTTAAGATTCTTAGGACAGAGATTAAAGTATCCATATGTATCATACGTGCTGTAGAAAATCCATAGTAGAATGCTGCTCTGGTATTGCATGATGCACTGATGGTCCTACACACTCCGCCAGTTTGCCATGGCTTAGCACTGTACTAGGCATGGCACATGGCACTGAAGAGAAAGGGATAGCGTATTAAGGATAGATTTTCTTTACAATGAGACACATAGGATTACTAAAGACACTGTGATCCCTAATGAAGAAAGATACAGAGATCACATATCTCATGGCAACACAGCTAGATCTGGAAGCAAAAGCTGCAGAGTTGCACAAGCACAGCACTGCCCCACAGCAAATTATTTCTGCTCCCAGGACCATCATCTTAGCTGAACGTTAAAATGCCAAATGACTATCCCTGCTCAACTAACATTAATACATTCATCTTCATAATATGTCTACAACGTGGATGAGTTTTTAATCCCTTTTAGCAGCTGTTGTTCCATTTGAGTACAAGATTCTTTATAGATCCTGCAGCTCGGTTTATGCCTGGATTGTGAAGGTTTTGTTCATTTGAGTACTGCTACATCATTATGAACAGAATCCATACCACCTAATTTCAGACCTCCATAATGATCATTTTAATAGGCAATGGAGAGAACTGGGCACTTCTCATACAGTCTTCTCAATGTAAGATGGATGTCTAAAACAGGGTAAGTTAAAGTCCTATATGCACTTGTAAATGTGAGTGACATCGAAGTACTTGTTTTGATCTCATGACTATAAACATAGTCTAAATAAGATAGCATTAATAAAGACATCTCTACTTTATACAACCATATTTAGACAAATCCATCCACTGTGATGATCAGACTTCTAAAAATTGTGTTGATCAACTCAGAAATTCAGCAAAGAACTAAAGAAAGACTCAATGCTTGGAATACCAAGAACAGTGAAGCTCTTTTTATTGTGTTTGCCTGAGAAAGAGTAAAGCTTGAACACAGCTCAGTGCTCAGGGTTGCACAGGTGTCTTGTTCAGATAGACACCTCTGCAGTATAGAGGCCTGAAATGATCACAGTTCCTAACGCTGGTATCACATGGTGCCTAACGTCTACCTTGAAATTCTTGCTTGTTTCTATCATCTCTAACATGAGGTTAGTAGATGGCATTTTACACAGTGTCACATGGATAAATCCATCAGCGCAAAAAAGCATCTTTGACTAAAGACAGATGTATTCAGGCAGATCAGTGCTACCTAGGTCAGTATTCTGTCTCAGATCGGAGTCAAGTGGAAAACATTTAGGTGTAGAGACATATTCTTAGCTGTACCCTTCCCACTCTAGGAACTCAATAGCTTTTAAAAGTTGAGTGTGAGAACAATCCTAGTCCTATTGTTCTTGTGCACAGCTGCAACGATAAGGGAAACACATGCAAACGTGCACAGGAACACAACAAAGTAATGTCTTCCCAGTGATACCAAGGGAAATAAGAGCAGATAATTAAAAGGCTCTGAAAGAACAAGAGGCTGATGACACTAACTCAAAAAATCTACTCCATTATCATATGAAAATGGAAATGTTTTTCAAAGTCTACCATGATTTTCTCTCTCCTTGCATTACCACTATTACCACCTCCTACCCCTTTGGCATTCTTACCTGTTTCTTTCCTGTTGATTTACAGGATAACTTGTTGATACGATTCGTCTTAACAAAGATCATTGTAGGCATTGCATCCCTGCAAATACTTATTTCATTTGAGTTACTTGACTTGCCGGGCAATGCTACTGCCCTGCAATGTTTTAAAGAGCAAGGACAGAAGGAATGGGACTAGCTAACTAGGACTACAAGTTGCAGATTATTTTGACAGTGAGTCATGTCCTAATCACCAATGAGTCCTCATCACTTTGATTTCTGTTCAAATTCTTGCATTGTGTTCGCTGTTATTGTACCTTGGCTGATTCCAGATTAACGCATTTTAGGCACTACAAACATTAAACCAGAGGCCCGAATCTTTAGATTACTCAAGGAACTCCCCCATCATTTGAGAGAGTGTCACATTCAGGGGACAAATCCAGAATACCAAGTTCCAGCAGTGGAGAGCAAGACAGGAAACAGGCGACAGGCTGGGAAAAGTATATCATGCCAATCTACAGCTGGAGAAAGGTTCTATACTTCATTAGCAGGGCTCTTTCCATCATGGCATTTCTCTGAGTGGCATATTTCTTGGCTGTGATCTTGTGCTCCCACAGACAGTATCAGATGCAACTGGTCAGTAGATCCCAGATCAAGCCAAACAAATGTGTAAAGCTCTTGGAGTTACAACTAGGTGAGATAGAAACCCACCAGGATGCAGAAAACAGTTGGGAGATTCTCTCTGTCAATGCATGCATGCAGCTAATGTGAATGTGCAGGCTGCTGAACACCCACCTGTCCTTTGAGGTCGTCGCTTAAAGAAGCATTGATTGCAAAACTTGCTCACACAAATAGGAGATCTGCCACAGTTAAGTATGTGGATGGTATGAAGAAGACACCTACATATTAAAACATTCCATGGAAAAAATCATGGGCCAGATTTTTTGGGATAATCCAGACTGCTAGCATGACCTAGTCAGTATAGCAAAGTCAGATGCTAAAGGTAAAATTTATCTGAAAAAATGTAGACATCCATAATGTAAATGTATATAGCTGAGATGGTCATGACTACTGCTATATATGTCCATACAGAAAAAAAGACATCATCTAATCTACTTTGAGGATGAAATTAATTATGTCTCAGACTCTACTTATTAGCTATTCAGAGCTATAAAATGAGCAAGGTGACTCGTTCATTTGAAGTGTAGATGCATTTGCAGGCATCAACATTTAATGAGATGAATCCCATGCTAAGTGTACATGACCCAGGAAACTGTCATTCAACATCTGAGTAGCTCCTGTGCCATTTTTTCCTAGCCCCAGGGTTGGGAACAGGTCAACAGAGTCTGGATGGGAAAAAATAAAAAGAAGGAAGGTGAATGTGGATCAGCAGTGAGCTTCATCAATTCTTATCAGGCAAAAAGTCCCTTGAGAATTGCTGACAGCTAGAAGAGGGTTCAATATGAACTGAGGCATCTCTACATTAGAACAGGAACAAAAACTCAAACAAGGGAGACTGGAAACACTGATGTAAGAAATAGCCTGGCTCCACTGCCTGGGGAAGTTGAGTATGAAGTAATCATTCCCCTCTCCCTTCTTTTTTGCCTTTGGCTTTCATTATTTCACATTATCACTTTAATTTCATTTGCAGAGTAAAAGAGTCAGATTCTGGGTTGTGCTGAGATTTCATTTTCTTCAGATTCTCTTTTTCATTCAGGCTGTAGGTGATGGGTGAACGGGGACGGACAAACAGGGTCAGCACATGCTGCTTGTTTCTGCTTATATAAAGGCTCCTGAACAATTTAAAGCATTTAAGAGGAAGAAGCCACCGTAAAACCCATGGAAAAAAATGAACAGAAAATCTCAAGGCAATCATTATCTCTGAAGCATTATAGGAATTACACAGCAGCAGAAGGAGGGAAAACAGTATTGTGAAGAATAAAATAGTAATGAGCATAACATCTGGGCATGAGAAGTAGAGGGGGAGGGAAAGGGGGAAACTTTAGAGCACTCACAAGCCAGGGCTGGATGCTTTCCATAATATAGTGCCAGCCTTGCTCTTCAAGACCTGTGGTTGCAGTTGCAGCATCAACATTGTGCTTGTGTTGGACATCACCCAGAGGAGCTCAGGGTAGCCATTTAGTTTATGTCTGTGTTCACAGACGCTGAACACAGCAAGGGGGCAAAGCAAAGGCAGGACAGTAGAATTATTGCAAAATATAGGAACCCATAAGATGTTCTTTCTCTTTTGACTTCAAAGTGCATTGCCTTCCATGCAACGCTTTCAAGCAGGAGAAATACCAGTGCACAAGACAAGGTCTCTAAGCAGGAGCAGAGAAACTATTATTACTGTTATTATTTTCTGCACCTTGTGGGTACCTTGGAGTAGCATTAATGATCTGTAACATTATCGTTCTACATACTGTAGAAATACAGGTCATAAAGTCTGTTCATGTCCCAGATTCAAATTTTACACTTGATCATTTGACTTTTTGTCAAATGCAACAGAATGTGGAGCTATCCTGCTTACAGAGGTTACCGTTGTTCAGATGATTTGGAGGAATTTTTTAAGTCACAGCTACTAGAACTTGTGCCAGAGCCTCTACAGGCTCTAACAATCCACAGTCCCATTTTATACCCTGCAGCTCCTCTGAGGAGAAATAAACCCTCAGAAAATGCATATACTGAATTGTTCTATGGAAATCTGCATGCAGAAGTAGTTAAAAAGGGGAAGAGGTAGTTTTATGCTTTACCTTGCTCTTGAATAAACAGAAGTTTACTCAGCAGCTAGGAAGGATTTCTTCCTTCTTTCAACTGTTTCTGACAAGCAAGGGAGTTATTTCCTATGTTTCTCTTTCTTTGAAGGAAAACAAGGTAATAACATATTTCTCCACTACCTGCCGTCATTAGTAAATCTTACTGTTGTAGATGAATAACAAAGTAGAAATGCTGGGCAATTTTCACTTCTCCCAAATGAAAAATAGGTTGTCTGCAGCAGGTGAAAAGTGGTAGGAATAAACACACTGCAAACATAGCTCTTTGACTTTATGGGCAGTTACTACTTCTTTGGGGAGTTTTGTAATAAAACTTTTCCAATAAATGCTTGGTAACTTAACCCAAAAGCCAAGTTCATTTGTGCTGAATACTGCTCCATTCCAGTAATGGACCAGGGGCAAAAGTGGTTTTGGAGAAAACAGATACTTGTGGTATTTTCCCAAATTCTACAGCCTGAATTCACCATCTGCGGAGTATCCCCGTTTGTACACTTCTTGTTAGCAGGCAGCAATAAAGTGTCATTCAAAACAGGGTAAGTGGCATCTCAATGACATTGAGCAAGCAGTAAGAAGGTGGTAGAGCTCTATTGATGTCCCATCCTTGACCTATGGAGATAAGGCTATATGGGAAGGAATGTGGAAGGATCTGGCTTGAAAGAAGTATTATGTAATGAAAAGTGAGTCAGGAAGGTCAGGACTTGATGGGGACAATGTAGAATGCTATAGCCCGAGAGGTGAAATATATCTAAAACATGTTTACAGTAATTTGAAAAATGTAGAGGACCCATGGAATGAAATGGCTTACAAACAAGAAATACGTCAGAATACTTCACTGGAAAATAAATGTCTTTGAGGGAATGGGACTTCTTTACCCAAAGCCATGTAAACTATGGAACTTGTTGCTGCAGGATGCGGTGAACAACTAAGAGATGCAGTGGAGCCTGGTGAGCCTGGGGAAAGCTTTACAGTGATTCAATAAAAAAAATATCAGGGTAACAGAATAAAGAGCAGCTGGGTTCTGCTGCTGAGCTAGTGCTTGAAAGGACTCCGTCTCTTCCTGCCTGAGTGGGTGATACATTTTAATCACATTGAGATGCAAAAGCCTTTCCCATGGCTCTGGACCTCCTGTATCTCTGAGCTGTGCTCTTTGAGTTTGGAGAGGAGGGGAGGAGGAGTTCAGTCTGAAGAGTTATTCCAGGGTTATTCTGGATTTCAGGGATAAAGAACTAAGTAGCTGGTGAAATGTTCTCTTTTGACCTGGGAAAATGTATGAATTCCTGAATCCAAACAATAGCCATTGCATTATCATAAGAAATAGGGCTCATGGTCAGCTTCTGACATCATTCTAGGAGCAGGGGAGAAGAAACAGTTTTTTTCCCTTTTGTCCTTGCTTATACCACTTCCAGACCAGGGAAGAACTGGGAAGCTTTTCTGCAAAGCACAAAGAGGTCTCAGAAACACGACCCTAGGGCAGAAATGAACTGCCTGAAGTACATGCTTTCCTCAGTTCCACCAAACACACAGCTCATTTGCCCAAAGCTAGAAAGCAGAACAAAAATGAGCTTAGGTATGAGACAAACAGCAGGACTCTGATGCAAATACTCCTAGCAGCTAAAACGCAGGAATGGCTTGCTTCAGAGGATGCTCTGGTAATCTAGAGATCTGCATCCTGCCCTCCCTTGCTTCTGGGCTAATATATGTGGCGAGGAAAAGGGGAGAGAAATCTCCTGTCTCTGTCTTTTGTCACACAAACAGTGTGTTTTATCTGCTTTTGTCTGCAGTTTTACCTGTTCTAGTCACAGCAGAAGCAATTTGGACAGGACTCAGAAAATAGACCCTGATTTCCAATTAGTTGCTTTGTCTTTCTTTGCTCCTCTCTCTTTGGTGCTGGCCATAGACAGCTCCTGCTGCAGTCCATGAGAAATGAGACAGGATATTAAACTATTAATTTCTTCTTTGCTTGCTGCCTCAGTTTCTTGTCTCAGCAATAGCACAAGTATTCTTTATCAAGATTACTGTCATCATAATGATAATTCTTGTAAAGGTCTTCAGATCGTGTGAGAAAGAGGCACAAATTATTACTGAACTGATGAGGGGGAATGAGCTGTTACAGATCCGACCAGTGATGCACTCAACCTTATGTCCAGTCCCCACCTGCATTGGCAGAAGAAATAAACACTAACAAGGACTTTCCAGACACACCGTTTCTTTTTTCTTTTCTTTCTTTTTTTTTTTTTCTTTTTGGATTATTTTTGTAGGTATATGTCACTGAATCACCTAAAGTGGAGAAGCAAACTCCTGACCTCTGACAATAATCAGCAAATGTTCTGGTGCATCCCTAATGATCGACTCTTTTGTCCTTTTAATGTTTCTCTAAGCCCATTCAGCTGCAGTAACCGCACCTCTTACTGTAAGATGTTTGCACTGACATTGCTGGAAACCCCTACAGACATGACACGAAAGGTTTAGAAACCACTAGTTCAATGTACATGATCTACCCCAAGCTGAAACTCACCTGGAGAAGAGTCATTGAGAGGGTTCAGGGCAGCTGCCCTCCTTATCTTCTCCAGACAAGTCTCCTGCTCTTTTTTGATGATGCAGTTCGAATGGGTTGCTGTAACCTGAAATGCAGGGAAAAAATGAGGTGAAAGAACAGTTACAAGCTTAAAATAGCTAGAAAGTTTATGAGGAAATGTCAGTAAGTTTTAATGTCCCATTCAAAAACAAAAAAAAAGAAATAAAAACATCCTTAGAAGATGAAAGGAAACTACAATAAATTAGTTTAATTAGTTTTTTTTCTTTTCTTTTTCTAGTCTTTATTTTTTCCTTTCTTTTTCTGTTATTTTTTTTCCAGAAAGCTAAAGGCCACTCTATAGAATTATAGTGCTCATAAATTGAGGCTTCTATGTTGTTTTCCCTGTCAAAGTGTAATTTCTAATGTGTTTGCTTTATTTTATTGTATTCCTTCCTCATGTAAGGCTGAAGCAAAGGTACCTCTAAACAGAGAAATAATTGAAAGAGGAATTAGAAATCAACTGAGGCTCAGTTTGATCTTGCACCAGTTTCTTATGAGTCTTGCACAATCCATTAACCTCATTCAAGACTCAAAATCAAACGAAAAGCTCTTTCTCTCAGTCTTTCACCCTGTCCATTGCTTAATGTTTCTTTCTTCCTTTATTCCCAGTGAATACAAGGCAACTTGCTTGCCAAAAGAGAATGCAATGCCAATTAAACTGAGCTGACTTGATCCAAATCTTTTCTTTTTTTCTTTTCTTTTTTCTTTTTCTTTTGCTATCTTTAAGGATGCAAGGCAGCCAGCTAGAAGGAAAAAAGTGGGGATTAAAAAAAAAAAAAGTTCAATGAGTCTGTAACAGAAACATTGCAGCCAACAGAATTCAGGCAATCCCAAAGCAGCAACAAAATAAGAACGAGACCCATTCCCAGAAAGCAATATGAGGTTTTATTCCTTGTGCAGAAAGCGGCCAGAGGATATCAATTCAAAGGCAATGCAATCCTGGGTTTTATTAGACCATTTTATACGGGCACTGCTAAGGTTCAAACTACACTCAGAGGAAAGCATCATGAAAATCAGTGCACTGACTGAAGATTGGATAGGTGACCCTGGTTCACTGCAATCAATTTTGCTGTTTTGTATTTCCCATCCCATCATCTCCTTCACTCCTGACGATGGAGAACTACAGAGGAAGTAGAGTGCGCCTGCCAAGTGATCTGTTTTCCTTTCCCTGCGAAGTAGGAACAAGCAAACAGGGCAAACAATACTTGAATTCAATCTACTTCAGTTTATTTTGGAATCCCATCTGTATGGTTCAACTTTCCTTCCCTCACATCCCAACAGAGGGAATGGAATGAACTTTTTGGGTCACTAATGCATCAAACTGCCACCACACACTCGATACAAACTGACAGTAAATACCAAGGCACGCATAATCCTGGTTTGGTGGTGCTAGTGTTCTGCTTCTGCGTATGCTAGAAGGTGTGGAGCCATTTGTGCACATTTGACGTTGGAGCAGTTACCAGTCACCACTCCTACTTCAGACAGAGAGGGTTTCCTAATGCACCTGTTCTGGAAAGCTATATTCATTATTTGTTGGAACTGATAGTGTTACACAGTTTGATCTCCAAGATCCTAGTAATAAATTTCAGCTATTTTCCCCATGGGATACACCAGGCACAACCGTGTTAGATTTGTTTATCTTCAAAACAAACACTGTTGTATTCTAAGGGCTCCCAGAGGCCTGGAAAATATATATTCTCACAGATCTCTGGGATCTCCCAAGAACATAAGGGCTTTTGCTGCATCATGTCCTAAACCTCGTCAAAGATTGGGAAAATTGCATTGGCTGACATTCAGGTTCTTAGAATATCTTTTAAAAGGATAAAGAGAAATAGCAAGTAAATCAGGCTTCTGCTGCTGGTACTGGTTCACTCTCCACAGTTGCACAGGTCTTAAAGGAGTGTGCAGGGGTTGTCTCAGTACCCAAACACAGCAGTTTCTGTACTGAACAGTATGTGCAAATTAGAGAAGCCATCATTTGTTAATAATAATATAATTACAATAGATATTGCCTGTGTAAGTAGGATATAAATAAACAAAAGGAAATGTTTCTTCACCCACTTATTGCTAACCCGCAGAACTCTTTTCAGCTTGATATGTGGATGTTAAATGTTATAGGAGTTCAAAACGTGTACGTATATATGTATACGTGTATGTATATATGCAAAATCCATCAAAGGATCGCAAACACTAAGAAACCCACCATGCCCAACTTCTGGTGTCCTATGAGGTAACTCTAGACCTTTGAGAAGAAGGTTTAGATTCAGTCTATAATGAAAGAATGAAAAAGTGTGATTTATCCTTAATATTTTGGTTGTTTTCCTTAGTAAAAGGTAAATCAAAGCCAGGACTTGGCTGATTATAAAGAAAGTCTAAGATTAAAAGCTGAGATTTTATACTTTTCCTTGCAGACAGGCTCATATAGTCAGATGTATCTGACTAAACTGACTAGGTTTCATCAGTTGTATCTGACTAAGTCTGGCTCAGGATGTATTTGAAATGCAGACTGTTAGGCCCAAAGCGAGCACTAGAGTGATGTGTTTCACCTGTCCCTGTAGCTTTCCTTAAGCTTTCACTGTTGGCAGGATATTTTGAGGTTACTTCCTATAAGTATCTTTATACCATTATGCAGCACTCTTCATCAACAAGACTTAAAAAAAAAAAATTTAAGGAACATGGAAACTGAGGCAGAAAATAAAGAAAGAGAGGAAACATTCACCTCATTGCCAGAGGAGAGAATAGAACTGACTGTCATCTTCACTAATTAGTAATGTGCTACCTGAGAAAACAAAACCAGATTTGGATTCTTTATAACAAGAAGTTTTTCTGTTGAATGAGGAGATGCACAAATATTATCATGTTTTCCTGAAAACATCCATGTCTTTCATGTTTCTCCATTAATTATGTAATGGTAGAGACTTTAATCTGTCAAGTCAGTCTTCAACAGCTGAACGGCAGACAACAATTTTAAATGGAAGTGTAAGCTTGAACTTTGTGGCCTCCTGGTTTCATTTCTTTTGCCTGAAGCACATTTGCAATTTCCTGAGTTCAGGAGAGACAGTCTGGTTTCAGTTTCCCAGAAGATACCAGTGATATGTGCAGTTAAAGAATACTTTGGCACATACTAGAGAAATCATGAAACCAAGTTGATAGTGTATGAAATTAATTTGTTTTTTAAAAAATTATTACTTTCAATGGAATGAAGGAGTTAGACTTACATCAATTTTGAAAATGTATATATTTGTCTAGGTACAAGTACAGTAGATATAATCAATGCCTGTTTAGTGCTGAAACACAAAAAGACAAAACCAGCTAGCTAAGACACTATAGATGTCCAACAAATTGAGATGTATCATTATTATTCCTTTATTTTTATTAAGGTGGCCACCACAGAGAGAAACCAGCATGTGCTGTGTGTAACTTGCTTTACTTAACTCTTTGTTGTTCCCTTGACATAATGGTAATATTAATAACAACCATGTCATTTTATTACAACCTACATATATTCTCTCACACACACTCTCAAGGTATTGCTTTATTGTGAACTGTTCCCTTAAGCAAGCCATTGTCAGTACATAAACCTGAGAAGAAACCCAGGTGAAGACATCTGTGCTGCTTCTGGACCTGCCCTAGACATATGAGTAGATCAGATTAGCAAATTTTAGCGTCGTGTTTAAGCAAGGTGTTGCTCAAACATACGGATGCTCCAGGGAAGGAACAACGTGGGAGGAATTGCGCAGATGAGAAGGGCATCATACACTTCCTTACTCGTGGAAATAAAGTTTAAAAAGCTCTCTTCCTTCTTGTTTTGGTTCAAATATATCAAGCACTGACTTCAAGTACATCAAGCCTTTCTACACCGGAAAGGCCACAAGTCAAATAGCTTGATTTGGTGCATAAATATCTACACAGCACAGTAATAGCTCTGCACCTCTTCCCAGCACGTAGCACAGACTGTTCCTCATATTAAGCATGGGGTGGTACAAGCCACTGACATTGTGCCTTGGACTCTCATGTCCAATGAATCAGCAAACAGGGAGAGAATAGTCCTGATAATGCATCCAAGGAGCACAAAGCAAGGCTGTGAGTAAGCAGCTGAGAGAGGAGGACTCGAATGCATTAACAAGATGCTTCCCAACTACTTCTACTAAGGAACAAGGCATATAAACTTAAACTGAACACCATGCATAGGTAACTCTCCTGACTTACGTTCTGTGTATATGACACTAATAGCTGTCCTGACTTATGTGCTCGGTAGAAGACACTAACATAGAGCTATACCCAAAGTGGGCAGGTCAGAAGTCTGATTACAGATGTCAAGACCATTTGATGTGCCTTAGTGTATCTCATTTGACCTCCATTTGCTGCTGCCTACTTGGGCCTTTATGTTTGCCCTTTGTCAGGATATTTTGGACACTGTAGGGTTATTTCTAAGGACAAAAGACCTTTATGCTTTGGCACTTGAATAATTTCCTCAGTTATATCAAGTGGATAAAGGTCTTCTCAGAGGAAAACCAGCACATTCACTATGATGGGACATTATCCTTGTGCCACATTCATCGTCACTGATAAAGACTTGTAGACAGGAGATGTGGTTGGGAGGCTAGAAGGATTTGGAAATTTTTAACACATGAAAGCTGGGCGTGGAAAGAGGTCTCAATGTTATCCAAACTAATCATCCTGTAAGCCAGCAATGCAGAATGGTCTAGCCAAGAAACCTGAACTGCCTTTGACTACATACAGTTATTTAGAAAACACTGTTCTGCTCATTATACTCTCTGTAAGGATATTCACAAGTGCTTTAAAACATTATTTCAACTACACAAGTTCACTGAATGGATCTACACAAGTGAGAAAAGTCACCTGTGTTCTTGAGAAACTCCAGGATCAGAAAACATGTTTTGAAGTCATGGTAAAGATGTGATAGTGAACTGTGCAATTTGCTTGACATTTTCATTTCTAAGAAGACACGATCATGTGTAGCAATTCAGTGCCATTATCTGTTCTTTCCTCTTCTGCATCTCTGTGTTATGCCCGTAAAGTCCTGATTCTTTTTTGCAAAGTGAATGAGAATATTTCCACTCTATTCAGGATATGTCATATCAGGCACGATGGTGATAAGGAGAGGGGTAAAGAAATACAGATAAGAAAAAGCAAAGAAAACAACAACAAAAACCCCCTTCATTAAATTCCTCATGGACAGTGTTTTACATCAACGCAGAGACAAAACAGAGTCTGGTTCACCTTTTTTTCTAAGTGTTGTCTCTAAAGTAACGCAAGAGAGGAGTTTAATCCGCTAGGTATATTAGATCACTCACTTCATACTGAATTACACTTTTTACTAATTCTATTATGAACTTCAGTTTTTAAAGTTAGCTTAGAAGATGACACATTATTTTGTAAGCATTGCAGAAAGAAGCTTACTTTGTCGTGGAAACAAGGTTACTAGATTTAATCCCTGTTCTTATCAAGCAATGATTCAACTGGTCAAAACAGGGCCAAGACTTACAAAACATGGTGTTAAAAATAGAGGTGTTTGGGAAGGAGCTCTGATTATCTGGATTTTTTCAGAACTGATTTACATCATTACTGGTACCCAAAACACTGGCTTGGCAGTCAAAGAAATTGTTGTCTCCATGAAGGCCTTCCGTTGTTACTTGATTGCGTTTTGGTCTGCCTGTGTAAAAGGCACCCGAACTACTGTAATTTCAAAACACATTCAACGAAGCGAAAAGGCAAAGTAATTTGAAACTTATTCAAACCAAGGCACAATTGTACAATCCGCAGCATAGTTTTGACACCATGGTTTAAGCAAATTGTGCAGAAAAAAACCCCACAGACAGAGCACAATGCCAAAAAAAGGCACTGACCCCTTTCAAACTGGCCTACAGGAATTTAAAATACTGTTACCTTCTAACACCGATGGCTCCTGGAGAGATGCATGTCTCACTGCAGATTAGAAAATAGCAGCAGCATAATGAACAGTTCCTTTCACTTGGTGGATACCTTCTAAAGTGGTAACTCTGGACAAAAGTTGTGTAAAGAAACATGGGGTAAACCTATTTTTGAGTTTGGTTTAACTGGCTTTTTATCTTGGAGATCAGTTGAAAAACCTCCCTTTGAGCATGGTGAGGCATTCTCAGTATAGTTGATGACTTCCCCAGGAACTGACATCTTGATTGAAACCAAAATATATCTTTCTTGTATCTCTAAAATCAGGCAACACTAAGTGATGTTTCTTGGTATCTTGTACTGGCAGGATGCAACTACTCATTGGAAAAATGTTTAAAAATCTAGCCAGACATAATGTGCTGGAGGTAAAACTGAAGGTTCAATAGACCTTTCTGAATGCCGATCGTATTACGTAAAACTGCTTTCTCCCAGTGTTCCTGAGACTTTCTCCTCCAAAGAAAAAACTCCTAGAAGTACAACTTCCAATAATACATTGTAAATGACTTCCTCCTTCATTCTTCAGAGGTCAACCAAGGCCTGAAAAGCAGACAGTCTCCTGCCAACATTGCAATTCCCACTTATTTTCAGAAGCATTCAAGAGCAACGGGGTTTAAGTGTCCATGCTAGGGTCTACACCCTTGCAAATCTGACTGAAACTTCATGGGAAGTTTCTCACCCCTCCGAGAGCTTTTAGTGTGGAGCAAAAGTGGATTGCGTGGCGTCACTGCAGGACATCAATGGTGCAAGGCTTGCAGAAATCACCGCCAATTGCTTTCAAGGACACTCCCCAATGCTTGACACAGGCTGTGGCACTGCAGTCCTTGAACATGGCAGAGCTGTGGGTAATAGAGCAACTCAGTGCAGATCCAAGCTTCATCCAAACCTCTGTAACTGACTGTCTCAGCAAGCAGAAATTCATTGAACAGGGGTTGAATGCAAGTAATGCATATGTAAACTGGTGGAATTTGTGAATGGCAAAGGAGGATAAATAATGAGTATTTTTATTCTCTGGGCTTTGTGATCAGAGCCTCGGGTGACTGTATTTTGTGTAGATTGTGCACAACAATTCAGATTGATTAATAAGTAGAAATGACAGGTTGGGAAGTTGGAGCGTAGGATCTACACGTATTGTGTCTGGCTGAGCAATGAGGGGTTATATTTACAGAGATCTGGGGTATGGTGTTGAGGGTCAGCTGAGCACTTGCAATGCAGGAACTGAATGAGGATGTCTTCAATTCTTGACAACACTGGGACACACTGCTCATCTGATCTGGGGAACTGTTGATTCAATGGGATAAGCGTGTAGGTGACAATGATTTTGTTTGTCCACCTCCCAGATTTTCTCTGTTATATCAGTCCCCTGTCTTGGAAAAAAGACTAGTCTACTCTGAAACCTAAAATTTCCCACCTAAACTCTGAATAGGTGGTTACGTTGCTTCCAGCTGATACCTAAGAAGGTCCCTGACTATCATCCTTAGAGTTGCCCCATATGTAGCATTGCCTTTTCTTAGAGAAATAGCAACAGACAGAAAGGCTTGTTCCACTATCCTGCTACCTCAAGAAGATTTTTAGGAAAGGCACACCTCTCTTCCACTCTTCACTCAGCAGTGGTAATACAGGAATGTTCCCTGTTTAAACTAGAGTTGGAAGACTGCACCAGGTGTCAGAACAACCCAAAACCAATAGGATATAAAAGATAACCTAAAGCTATCTTAACCTGCTTTTTCTGGTCTACAGATTTTGTGTTTAGAGCTTCAGTCACTCACACACCTTTGCCTTCATCCAAACATCCTTTCCCCTGGCAGCTGCAAGACCATGGCAACTACCTATGGCATGTCTTTCAGACAGAATCATGGAATCACAGGACAATTCAGGTTGGAAGGGATATCTAGAAGTCTCCAGTTCAAACTCTCACTCAAAGCAGGGTCAGCAATTGGCTCAGGCCAGGTTTCTCAGGGATTTTTCCATCTGGGTTTTGGAAATCTCCAAGAATGGAAACTGCACAACCTCTCTGCGCAACTTACTCCAATGCTCAACTATCTTCAGGGTAAAAAGGCCTCTCTTTATAATCAGTATGAACGACCCTGGTTTCAGCTTACGCCCACAGTCCATTGTTCACCCGCCATGCACCATGATGAAGAGCGTGGCTCTTTCTTCTTGATGATCTCCTCATAGGTATTGTAAGGCTGCTATTAGGCTGCCCCAAAAGCCTCTCTCCTTCCACCAGCTAAACAAGCTTATTTGCCTTATCCTTTCTTCACAGGCCGTCTTGATGGCCCTCCTCTGAATTTGCTCTAGTTGACTGACATGTTTAGTATACTGAGGAGCCTAAAAGTGGATGTAGTATTCCAGAAATGGTCTAGCAAGTGCTGTGTAGAAGGGGATAATCACTTCCCTGGACCTCCAGGCTATGGTCTTGTTAATAGAGCCCAGGACACAGATGACCTTAATCTGCTTTCCTTGGGACCTACTTAAAGTGCACGGAGTCAAGGCTATGAAGTAGCCAAATGGTTTATCACGCTGAAGAAACTCTTGATGAGTTTCACTGAGCAAAGGCTGAGGGAATCCGTGCTAATGCAAGACTTCTCTCACTGCAGGGACGTTGGGAAACAGAGAAGCTTTTAGGAGTTCTGCATTTGTTGTGCTGCCGGATGCCACATTCATTTGCAAGGCAAGTTCTTGTTATTACTTGTTATTATTTGCCCATTTATACTTCATTACATTTTAACAAAACCCTGAAGAGAAAAGATCTTAGACAGGAAATTTGTTTTGTGCAGGCTCCCAGCAAGTTCAATAGAAACCCCATCTGAGTCACACTTGGAACAGAAATGCATGATGAGCAGCTACAGGAGGCTGCAGAAACACTTTCTGCACACACACACATATACCCTACCCAAGGGAGAAAGCTTTAATTAATCTACTAATTAAATTAAAGCTATTTGCCCTCAACTATCACACACATTCCTCCCTTTCGCTCCTCCCCACAGGCGGCTCCAGCAAGTGCGTCGTTCTACAGCTCTCACTTTAATATTCCCAAAAGGGGCTTTGGGACTGGGAAGAATACTGAAGAACAGAGGCAAAGAGCTCATTACAACAGTGGTAATGCGAAGTACTCAAGCTCATTCTCACTATTTCCCTCCTTCTCCTTTCTCTGCTGAGAGACATTGGTTTAGATATTGTGCCAAAGTGGAGGGGAAAAAAAGAAAACCCACAACCAAAAAAACCCACTCAGATCCCAAAAGGAATCAAATCTTTGCACAAAAGACTGTGTCTAGAGTAGCTTTCTCAACAAACCCTTCTTTCTCCTTCCCGCTTCTGGAGGGTTTCACTACTATTTCACTGTAAAAACTCAAGGAGGGGAATAAAGTACATAGTCATGAAGGAGAGAAGGGAGCAGACTGAATGGTGTGTCAGAGCACCAACACAGTGAGGCGAGCCAGCATGAAGCTCAGCAGAGAGGATTAGAAAGGAAGAGAGGCAATGTAGCAAAACTTCCTAATGATGATCAGTGAGGCCACACACAGAAAAAACACCACCACCAAGAATAAATTATCAGAGAAAGAGAAGACTCATCTTAAGAGGCGTTTATGCCCATGGTTGGTTGTCCTTAAGCTATTAACACTGCCTGGGAGGAAAGTACAGCAGTGGCTGTAAGGAGATAGCTGACAGAGCCATGGTCACTGTAATATTTCAGTCTGGGTTTATCACACAGAGAATGATAATCATGCTACTTTTATTAGGTGATCTAATAAAATAGGGTTCCTATTCTTATGATTGTCTGTCTAGTGGTGGGTACCTTATCTCTATTTAGGACTGCATCAATGCTGTGCTGCTGAGAAGCATCAGCAGAAACTTGTCTCACAGCCAGTTAATGGCTTGGGCACTCCGTGTGGGTCAATGTCTATTGCCTAATTTGTCTGGGTGAAAACCATGATATGGAGAGAGACTTGCACTGTCAATGTTTGTTTCTTGCTAGTAACAAAAAATGAGAGCCCTAGATGACTTGTGCAGCTGTAGGCATCTCACTAATGAATCCCATTCCCACCCTACTTCTTGGAAACAGTTTTCTGTGCATTACTTTTCCACCTTAAGCACCTCAGATTTTATAGACCAGCAGAGGTATTGCACTATCTTTGGGCATATGATTTACTCATGGCTGATCACCAGTATTTAAATATCTGTCAAGAGCTCTTTTAATAGCAACATTTAAACGTAGTTCTCAGAAAACATAATCTCTGGTGATATGCAGTTATACCAGGACAGTGAATAGCTAAGTTCTGGGTAGAGAAATCATTGCTGAAGGGGTGATCAGTTCCACCAACACATTTCCCTCCACCAATACAGCAGATGGTATTTGGTACATTTGTGATTCATAGTAATTTAGCCACATGCAATATTTCTGTCTTGGGCATTTGTAAGCTTAAATATGACACCTGTTTAAAGATGCCCTAGATATCACTGAATGCAAATGTGAATGTGAATGAAGCCACGTTACCTGTTGTATAGTATTTATCTCATTAAGTGAAGATGTCAGCTCTACAATTAACATATATTGACAGATAATGACTTAAAATGGGAGCTTTGGCCTTTGGCTTTAACCCTGTAGCCTATATTTTCAGAACCTGAGAACATGCAGCTCTGGACTAGTATCATGCCTTGTGATTTGAATGCAGTTCAAATGTGCCCCATTCAAGAACATGCAGTGAACAAGTGATGGAGTACAATTTTTTATCTCAGTTTCCCATTTCTTATATTTCAAAGGAACAATAAAAACATACTGCTTTCACGTATGCCATAGAAGAAAAGCACGTGCCCAGACTCACTATCAGCAGGGACCCATGTATTAGCCACCATAAAAACACAATAGGCAGACAGCAATAACTGATATTTTCACAGGAGCTTAAGATATACAGAAACACAGTCACACCCAATTCTTTTCTTTAATCACACAAGTTGAACTCTAGAACAGATTAGATGAAATGTGACATGTAGTGGGATTTCTTTTTACACACTATAAAAAATCCAGACCCACCAATCTAAATCCATTTTGGTGGAGCTGACAGCAGCAGCTATACAGAAGGAGAGCAGAGATAGGAACCAGCAATGTGTGATGTATTCTCCAGTCTACACCACACACTGGGCAGAATATTCATCTATGCCACTTGCTAGCAGTGGGCCAGCTACAGCCTTCTTACACTCCAGTTTTTTTCCCATGGCTGTGGGATGGGATCACCAAAGGTAGACATGGTGTTTTGGAAGGGTAACAGTGTACAAAAGGTTTGAGCTGGCATGGAACAATGCATATGAGACCATTTCTGGCTGCAGGTGTGTTAGACATACAGCTCCCTCTTTCTCTTTCCCCAAGTTTCCTCTTTTTTTTTTTTTTATTTTTACTTTCCTAAAATTTTCTGTGCTAATAACATTATTTAGTAGTTGCTGTATTAAGAATATTCAGCCTTTTTAAGCTCTAACTCAACGTTCTTATGAACCATGATTTCAGAATGCCACCATCTCTTGCAAAAAGTGAAATTCCTACCACTACTTGACACATTATGCAAATGCTTTGCTTCACATAGCACGAGGATACACAAGCTGCCCAGAGACTGCCCATGAGACAATCATGAGGGCAGGAAATAGGTGGGACCCAGGCCCTGCTCTGCTAACTGCTCTGTTAACAGCATAAAATACATGCAGCAATGAATTTATCCTGCACTGTTCATGAGGTGTTCTTAGAAAATCCTACCAGCAATCACACTATGTTTCGTGAGCTGAACCTGAAGTAGATTTCAAGAAGTTCAGAAATACGATGTGTTACAAAAAAATATTGCAAAATTACTAGAAAACAAAAGAATACAACAACATAGAGTGCCAGATTGCATGCCCTATCTCAAATTCCTATTTTACTCTTATATCGTTGCAGGGTATGATTTGATTTAAGGAGGGACAACATACAGTGCTAGAGATGGTCAAATATGAACAGATCTCCCCCTTAAAGGGTGACTTCACTCCAAATAAACCTGCAGGACTTGGATGCATTTCAGATACTGACAGATAAGCCACAGGTCTCACTTTCAGAGTCTTGTCATGACCCAGATTCTGCTCCAGCATTTTCTGCTCTACTCCTATATAGAAATTGGCTCAGATAAGGGATGTCTTACTGAATAAGGACAGAATCAGGATGCATTTTATTATCCTCATGGTACATCTCTTCCTGCCCTCAGCTCCAAAAAATTGCAGCAGGCATCTAAAGTGTTAAGCCAGTCACCTCGGTTGGCAGCCACAAGGGCATTCTCGATGCAGAACTCAGTGGCACACGGGCTCTCTGCAAGGGTAACAGATGCTTCAGCTGTGCTGTTTGCAGCTGACTGCAATGCGCAGACATTTAGGACTCAGAATCTTTTGCATATTTAAACAAGAGACACTTTTTCAGTGCCACAAAAAAAAAGAAAAAGGAAAAAAAAAAAAGGGGGCTTTAAAGCCCAAGCATACATGTTTACACTAAATATAATAAATGCTGGCCAATACGCTCAAGCCTCTCTTCCCAAATTTAATTTGCTTAATGGGTGGAACCATCAATACATTGGCATCCTAGAGAAAGAGGTAAGGGTTCTGCTGGAGTATTTGTGCATGCCATATTTAATAGGGTCCTTCTATGTTGACTAAGAGAGCCTAATGTTATGCATTTGGGCTTGGAAACGCTATCTTACTTCATCAGTGACAATGACCATGTCATAGCCCCACTGTTACCTGGTTCTGAAAGTCTTCAGTTATCCTAGATTCCCACATGTCTTGACGTGTCTTGACATAGTATACATCCCAGCAGCACAAGCCACATTTTGCCTCTGTAGTTAACCGTGGTGGCTGGCGAGAGCCACACAACACATGCAACATGGCCTCAGAAAAGATGTCTTCCTTTGCGTGACAGCCATGAGTTCGTGCCTGTGTCTTTCCCTCCGTTGTTCTTCTTAGTAAGCCAAAAGCCTCAGAACGGGTTGTTGCTCAGGTTCAGATGAATTTCCCCACATGAATGCCTGACCAGGACCTGAAGAGGCCAGAATTTCTGATGTCAACTTTAACAGCTTCATTTTCAGCTACCTGCTCATATCTTTTTCTTCCAAGAAGTTAATTTCTCTTCTGCTAACGTATTTCCAGTTACAGAGAGAAAACTCTGTTACACCATGCATACTATTTTTACTTCTCAGGGAGTTCAGGCCCTTATTGCCCATCCTGCAGTGCAATGTGCAATGGAACAAGGATGCGTTTCCTCTAAGGTAAATGGTCTAAATTTTTGTAGCTCCACTTCTCTCTGAATTGTAGCATGACTTCTACAACAAAAAGAGATGTAGCTCTGAAGTCCTTGAAATGGTAACGGTAAACTGCAGTATCATTTAATTTGATTCAGATTAAAGTTAAGAAGAAGGAGGTTTCTTTTTTTCATGGAGAAAGGTAGGGTCAGAAATGGGAGCAGCTGTTTTTCAGACTGCTTTGGTTTTCCTGCTTCAGAGGAAAAGATTAACATATGTGAATACTGTATGTCTAATACACACTGAAGAGAGAAGGAGAAGAGATTCCTCTGCCAAGAGAGAAAATTGCTGTCATACTTCAGGTAAACAGAGACTTGAAAGCATAACTGGTGGATCTTATTTCATATTGTCCCTTGTGGGTTATACTGGGTGACTCCAATATACGTTAACTATAATTTATTTGCTGCTAAAGATTACAGTGTTCAGAATTTCTACATTACACATTTGGCAACAGATATAAAAATTTCACATTTTCTCTTACGAAAAAGTACACTGAATAAAAACCACTGCCCCAAAATGCAAGCAATCCATAATGAAAACAGAATTTTTTTCTAGACCAGTGTTATTCACACACATCCCTGTCACTTTCCTTTTAGTTTTTGTGACATTGCATTGAACTCAGGATTTCATTCTTCCATAATATTGATGGTGTTATTTCACAATGGCTCCTGCCAGCTTCTACAGCCGTTTGGTGTTTGTTATTTTTGCAAAGCCATAAACATAGCTGGAAGATCGCCACTTCACATTGCTGAACATCCAGACGCCTCCCTTTGTAAGCAGCGCCATGTAGTGGGAGCTGACCTCGACAGCAAGATGGCCTGCCCCTCGAGTATTAATTGTTACCTACAAGGTGTTATTTTAGATTTCATTAACAGAGTTACAGGAAAAATCCATGGACACGAAAGGGAAAAGAGTTTTAATTTCCATCTTTGTGTCCTGTAATTAAATAGCTGCAGAATTACTGTCGTAACCAATAGGTTAACCAAATGAAAGCAAAATCAACCTTAGAATTTCTGGTTCCCATCTACTCCTTTAATTCACAGAAAAATCCCTAAAAGATTAAAATGCAGCTGGTAAACAACTGAATAAATAAAACAAATAATCTTCCATGAAATGGAGAAGGAATAAGCATGTCAATACAAAGATGGAGATATTAATCAGATGAAGATTTCCATGGGACTTCACAGCAGCATTAGAAAATCAGGAGGTACTACGCTGTGCCCTGGCCACCCCCATCTGTGCTTTTCTAGAGCACCCAGGGATGCCCCTCAGCTGCTATGCCACGTATTATTTTGGTGAGAAGAAGTTAGATACCAGGTCATGTACAAAAAATTGTGAGAATAAAGGCAGAAAAAGAGGGATGCTCGATCATCGGTTCACTACAATAAACTGATGAAATATGTCCTGCTTCACTCAGATACGACTGAGGGTTTTGTTTACAGTTTGAGCTGCAAAATAGACCAAATACAGAGCCCAACATTTTTTCAGGTTAGCTAAAGCTATGGATCTCAGCATATCTGAAATCCAGGTATCTCACAAAGCTCCTTAACCTTGGGCAGATCTCCGGGCAGTTTAGTAGCATGTGCTTCTCTGCAGTGCAGCACTGAGATTAACCAAACTTCTCGATCTCATACATTTCTCTTTGGCACCATCACTCTAATACTTAAGCATACCTTAGCATTAAGTGGATTTATTTTTTCCACAGCTTTTAGAGACAGGGCAGTGTAGCTGGGCTATTTGACACAGAGAGAACTGAGCAACAAGAAGCTGTAGCATTGATCAAATGCAGGACTAAGTACAGGGCAACAAGAACATTTGACCTTCAAGCTCTCATAGGTTAGGTTACCGTTCTAATTGCCAGTGATTCTGAACTGCCAGCTACTTGAATTAGCTGCTAAATTAAAAGAAAAAAAAAACAACAAACCAAAAAAAGTCAAAGAAAACCCAATGAGTTTTGTGAGCAGTAGCACAAGGCTTTAGCCATTGATCACATGGAGTACTATCTCCTAGAAGAGTTGTTTGGATACTCTGTTGTCTAATGAGGCTTGAGCTTATGTTGAAGTTCATTATTCTGTAAGGATTTAACAAAATTTCTCTTTGCCTAAACACTCATATGAAGCTGTTAGAAAAATTATTTGCCAGAGAATGTGATCCTTCTGTCAGATTTAGTTGAAACCACCCATAGTATAGGGGTAGATAGATGACCTGGAGGAAAGTAAAAACAAACACTTATACATCGATGTGATCACATTACTCTGCTTTCCTTAGGGCACCAAAGGCCCTTCAGCATCTTACAGCCAATCCCCTAATGCTTCTTGCCAGTACAAAATTCCTGATTCTCTCTCAGCTGTTCTGCAAATGGAGTGTGCAAGGGAACGCCTACAGCTACAGTCAGTTACAAGGTGAACAGTAACTTCATCACCTTCAATGTCAAAGCTTTTAGACTGAAAACATGCAGTGAGATTGAACAGTTATTTTAAATTAACACACAGTTTGTTCACCTGGTGTTTCTGTATTAGTTCAGACGTAATAGACAACACATGGTGACCAAAAAGATTTAGAATTTGCGCATCTACATTGCTAAAGAGGTACTAAAATGGACTAGCTCAGCCTGTAATCACAAGATAATTTAGTTTCTATTGCAATGTAAAAGAGTCATATATTTTGTTATGTTTTTTAAGTAATGGAGAAAATTATCATAGAACTGGCTAACAGAGATACAATAACTGAAAGCAGCTCAGCCAGAGAGCAGCAAGAAAAAAGAACGTTTTAATATTTGTGAGGAAGTAAATACAAATTTATACCCTTGAGCTTTAGCATATTTCTAATCTTATCCAATATGCATTTTGTATTATCAGTTATGTGGCAAGCCCTTAGCAAACAAGAAAGCCAAAATAAATGTCCAGAACAGTTTTATGCCAAAATATGTAACATGCTTAGATGTGGCTATGAGGTAGGAATAATTTTAAAAAGACCCAAAAATCTCTGTACTTTTCTTTCACAAATCTGCAAATATCAGTAGTTCAAATTATTGACAAACTGTTTCAGGAGTCTTCAAACAACCAAATCATGAGCCTGTATTTAGCCTAAATAACCCCTGAATTACACACTTTGGCTACAGTTGCTGAGTCAGAGTGAGACTGTGGGACCAAAAGCATTTGAAAAGAGTACACAGAAGCTGAAGTGTTTTCTTTTTCTATCTAAAGCTCTTAGAGAATTAGGAAGAATTTTTCACTCCAGAAGAAACCTACTGAACAATATTTGACAGAAAAGGGCATTGCATAGATGTGCTACCAGGAAGGCCAGGAACAGTGAAAAACTTTTCCATTTTGCAGTCCTTGAGAATTTTTCAGCGCGAGCGTACGTGTATATAAAGTATATTGGAACAGTGAGTGCAGCCACTGAGCGCATACAAAAGTTGGGAAACCATTAAACCTAACAACTGAAAAAATGAGGTCTGGCTGAAAGTCATTCATTGAGGCTGTTTTCCCTCTTTCCCTCATGAAACAACGTGTTGATTAAGTTTATAGTCTAAACTGTATTGATAGCAAAAAAAAAAAAAAGCTGTTTTTCCTTTTTAAGAAGGGGGAGGACAGTTACGCAGTGCTCCCTTTCCATGTTGTAAGTATCTTGTTGGAAGACAACATTTATTTAAAAATTTTATTTTGTACAAAATAAGGTGAAAAAGTGTGAAACTGAGATTAAATTCTTTAAACTTCATCAGAAAGAATAATTGTCTCAAAGTGCTAGATAAGACTTTTAAAATGTGAAAATGTTATTGTGTGGGGAAAATATTTTTCCTGTTCTCCCTAAAATAAATATTTTTCCATTTTTTTAAAGACCCCGGAGTATTCCATGGTATGCATTTTTAATTTTTCTTTAGTGTAGACACAATGATTCATTGACATCTGCCTCACCCATGCAAGAACATACATTAAATACTCAATTTTAGAAACATATTCCAGGAAAGGTAGCAGACAGAATTTGTGATAATTTTACAAACCACCCTATGAAGATGCGTCCCAAGATGTTGATAATGCGAGACAATCCATTGGGTAACAGTGACTTACTGTCATGTATTCATCATCCACATGACATTCATAAAATGTAACATACTGCTCAGTAGAGACGAGGTTTCTAAGAACTAAAGAAACCAAAGTCAAGTCTAAGCTAATTTTTGATGACCCTGAAGTCAGGAGAGCACTAGAGGGGTTTAGGATGGGTTATACCAATACCTTGACTATAGAAGCATCATTGGTATATATTAACACAGGGAAATATCTTAATCTAGACATCCAGTATTTAGGTGGCTAAATATTGGCTTAACTGCATTTGCTGACATCAGTTATGTACACAGCTCAGCTCTAACAAGCACCGGAAAGTTAGGTCCCATTCATTAGGACGGTGATGTTCTCTATTTTGGGAACAACTAGCATTATATGTCATGGAACAAATAGATCACAAAGATCACCATTATTTATTTAGGACACATATCTCCAAAATCCTCACTTCCAAGTGATTTCCTGATGGGGGAAAAAAAAAAAAATCTGAGAGAAACTCAAATTTGTTTTCAGGATTATAAGTACAAGCTAGCCTGGAGTGAGCTATTCACCCCTTGCCCAGAGAAGGACAAGGGTTTTGCTGAGTTGGGTTCTGTGCCCTTGGGGACTGCAATCATAGCAACACTTAGGCTTTACGGTAGCCAGTATTTTTTAAAAAGGGCCTCATAGATTTTCATGAAATAGCTATGTCTCCATTGCTTTGAAAAAGAAGCCCTGGAAGTAGCCTTAAGCACTGTAAGCGCTGCCTTGCAGTAACTTCCTAACCCTATGGCTATTGCACAGGCAAACTCTGCACAGTTCATCCAGAGGATCTTGTGGTGTGTAAACTTGGGCCAAGCGCTGATCCTGTATCCTCCCCCAGGCAGGATTACAGTGTAGCTGCCTGATCATCAGGAAGGCCTGAATACTTGCCGTAGGACATGCACTCACTCTGCGAAATCAAATCCCTAACAGTGCAGCGATGCAGACATGAGTTTTTTTCATATTCTTTTCCTCTCTTCCTGCTCTTTTGCTCCCATTTCCCCCTTTCTTTCAATGTAGCTTTGGTTTCGCATCACAGCTATCTCTTCAAGCTGACTCCACAATAAATCTTTGTAGGCTGCTGACTCAGCAAACCCAAGGAAGAGCAGGCCAGCAGCACACTTGCTAGAGACTGGAATAATATCCCTCCAGGTGCTGGATATTAATAGCTGAGCAACATGAAAAATCACTGATTCTGACTTTTTTTTTGTTTTTACAGGCTCCTTTTCTAAGAGATCTTTTTTTATTTCATTATTTGACTGCTCATCCAATGCTCCTCCAAGCTCATGAATACAAAACCAGCAGGGGAAAGAATCATATTAATGTGCTTAAATCACTGTTGTCATCATATTATTTGCCTGTCACAGAAACTATTACTACAAAAAAGTGAACACATTAATGTAGGGCAACCATTTTCTTCTTTGTAACCTGCTGCCATGCATTTCTAAGACCTAGACGGCTTGCCTGCCTAAATAAGGAAAGTTGCATGTAGATAGCTGTGTTTGTGCATAGAGCTGTGAACCACACATTAGTAGAATATGCATATTTCTAGACTTTATTATTTTTCAGTTATCATTCATGTTTTGTGCACATAAGCTTAATAAGTTTAAAAATATTTTAACCAAGTGTGTTTTTCTTCAGCTTCTGCAATATCTTAACTGACACCTGATGTGCCCAGTGTGAGATAACAAGTGCCAGTGTACTACACTGTGCACCAGCACAACATTAAGGCCTTCCACCAGCTTCAGGCATGTTAGGCAGGACTGTCAACATGCTAGGCTTTCTCAGAAAAACCCAGGGACTCATAGATATCTCAGGTGGAGACAGCACCCTGAAATACTGATCACTCTGTCCCTCTCTGTAAGTACCCATCCCACCTAACTGACAGGCTAAGGACCATCTGGAACCGAGGATCCTGATTTTTGTGCCTCTCAAAGGTGCTTTAATTTGATTGGCATCAAGGACACTGTCATTGTTTTGCAACACTGATTGTCTCAGATGTTTTTTGTGATATACCTTACCACAAATTCTAAACCTTCTTTTTGAAGCTACTTTACCCAATGCTACACATCCTGAGACTTTTTTTCTTTTTTTAAAAAGGCATAGGCTTATAAGAGGTTATTATACTCTGCTGATTGCCCCCAGTACTATCTCCTTATATTAAAGAAGAAAAGCTATAGTCTTGGCTAGCTGAATTTGTTCTCCTCTGGAGAACATTCCCAGCAGTTTCCTAGTTATATTTCTACATATTTGTGTTTACTCTACATAAGTAACAAGGAAGTCCCATGTAACTGTGCATTATGTTAGAAACGGCTGCAATCCTACAGAGAACTTGACTTCTGTAATAGGGTTATGAGATGATACATATCACAAGGCAGATAAACTCATTAAAAGCTGTCTCATTAAGACCTGCATGGAAAAAATATGTTGCTTAAAGAGCAGGGACCAACACAATCATCTATGTTTGTGCCTGAGAAACCTCACATCTGGGCTGCAACAGAAAATGGATGCTATAACAAACACAGCAGGATTGGAGAGAAACTGGTAGAATAGTGTGTCTGAATACACTGTCTCTCATCTTTAAAAAATGACAGAGACTGAAACGTAGATGATCCTATCTGAACACGGCCTGGCACTGGAAGTGATAGCTACAGATGAATCATGGAGGATACAGACAGCTCTCTGCCCTGTGGACTATACACACCTTTAAAAGACTGAGAAATCTTACCCCCTGCAGTAAACAGGGGCTGAGCAAACAGGTCTAGTTTCTCTCTTCACCTCTTAATGAAGTAGTCCAACATGATCAGATCAAGGTTTCATTCTCTGATCTGCGAGATTCTGTCTGTGCATCCAAATCTGTATTTGCCCATCTGACCTCATATGGTGATTGAACTTCAATGTTGGTATACAAGAGTCATCACTTACACCTTCTTTTTTCATATCTTTCCTTTTTTTAGAGGAAGTCAGTGAACAAGTTTGTCAGCTATCATTTCTATCTTATCATTTGAAACATTTAAGCTTAGCAATATTCAAAATGCATCCACAAGAAATTCCAAGTATAAGCTGAAGAAATACATCTGACTGAATTATTACACACAGTTAGAAGACCTGCATTGCAGTTACATTTAAAATTCAGTTCATATACTAAGCCAACTTTGTGAGTCACGAATTTCATTGTTTATCAAGTACATTTGGAACCAGACAAAGGAACCATGGTTTAGGATCCTATCTCCTCAACAATTTTATGATGACTTCTGTTAATGTTTCCAATAAAAAACCAAGCTCGCTGCTATCACAGATGAATGGAATAAGAAATCCATCAAAACGGTGGTGAAAGTGAATTCAGAAGCAAAAAATAAGTGAGATGAAGAAAACTGATGTGCAAATGAAAAGAGAAGTTCAGATAAAACAAAGAAAAGAATGAGAGTGACTGAAAATAAGAGGGCTAGCTAACAAAAAATGGATTAAACCCAGCTAAAATAGCAACAAAAACATTTAAAAAAATGGGGAAAAAAATAAAACTCAAGTTCCTGTAAAAGGCCTAGCAGGTATCATGCTTCTAGGTCCTGCCAATTGTCCCAAGTGTTCAATAAGAAGGTGGAACGCCTTTGTGATAGGCAAATACAGAACAGCCTGTTAAACACATGAAAAAACTGACCACCTTAGTCTCTGACAATTACAATTGGCTTCACATGTCCATTCCTAATTATTTATTAACATATGATTTTCTTATTGTCCTGTGTGAGTCTATACTTGAGGCCATCTAGGATTTTCCATTAATATACTTCGTCCTCTTCCTCCCTTTTCTTGACCTCTTTATGAATGCGGACATTAATCCAGGTGCCTTGGTTTTCTGTGGTAAAATGGGTTTGTCTATTATTGAAACCCAAAACTGCCCATCCCAGCAGGTGTACAGATTCAGGAGCTAATGCAGCCACATTGACTGTGGGGGATGGAGACATGTGCCACAAAATGGGGATCAATCCCAGCTGCTGAGAACAGTAGCTCTCCTTGAGAGTAAATGGAGATTTCTTGAGCAGTACCAGATATACTTAGAGGAAAGCAATGTAAAAGAAGATTTATTTCAGGAACTTTTTCGAGGCTAGGATGAAATTCAAATTTATTCTAAATTTTTTGAAAGTCATACCTACTCCCTTGGCAGAAAATGTGAAAATCTGCCTATAGAAAATTATCAGTTTGAGGACATCAGCACAGAATGTGCTGGCTGAGGTGGTTTGAAGAGAAAGTGTGTGTCCCAATGAAGAGAAAATGTGTTACCACAAGCATTACAAGAGAGTCTCAGCAAGGAAAGAACGTAAATAAAATTATACTATTCCTGAGCTCCAGTCTGTGAAAAGAAACTTTAGGGAGATAGTAAAGAATGAATACTATACACAATCTATGGTACAATCTCTGTCATAAGCGTAAGTCTCTTCACTGACCAAAGAAGTTTATGAGTGCATATACACAAGTTCATGTGTGTAAAATTGTTAATTTTAGGACCTGAGTTCCTGCAAGAGACTATAATAAAACCATGCACTCATCAAGAAGCTCATAAACTTTGCAGAAACAGCATATATAGAAGCATATTTATTCTTATTAGCTCTAGTTAGCTTCACAGTGTTTCATTAGCGAGCTGTTCTTTCCAAAATCTGTAGCTGATCTCTAATTATCCAGCTCAGCGATCACAGTTATGTCCTGAAATGCTAAGAATTGGAAACTTGCTGTCCTTCTACATTTGCCAGGAAGGTCATCCATCTGAAAGTTCAAGAGATATGTTGCCACATTTATTTCCCTTAATTAAAAATTGTTCACCTCTGAATATGAAGACACATTTTGGCTGTCTCAAAATAAACACCAAAATTCTTGAAACACTGAAGATTACTAGTCGTTTAAAAAAATGTCTTTTGCCTCTCTATTCATATGACTATTTAATTAGTTTAGTTCCAGTCTGAACAATATGCTTCCATACCCAGGAATTCAGCAGTTCTACCAATCTGCTTTCCAGTTTCACCTGGTGTAGGGTGCATCTGAGAAAACATTGAGGATGTCCTAGGCTTAGCTGTAAGATGGGAGCTCCTAAGAGACAAAGACATGACAGTTGTCATTTCTGCATCTCAAACCAGAAGTAGCAAGGTATGTTTATGTAATCTCATGTACGTCCAAAAACATAGTATCTGAATTTGAGCTAACCTCCTTTTACAGTCAAGAAGACTTTCAGTACTTACAGGGGCTTATAAGAAAGAAGGGGACAGACTTTTTAGTATGGCCTGCTGTGATAGGACTAGGGGTAACGGATTTAAAAAAAAAGGAGAGTAGATTCAGAAAAGGTATACGGACGAAATCATTTACAGTGAGAGTGATGAAACCCTGGCACAGATTGCCCAGAGAGGCGGTCAGTGCCCCATCCCTGGAAACATACAGGGTCGGGTTGGACGGGGCTCTGAGCAACCTGATCCAGTTGAAGATGTCCCTGCTCATTGCAGTGGGGTTGGGCTAGATGGCCTTTAAATGTCCCTGCCAACCCAAACCATACTATGACTCTGTGATTCCAAGACAGGAATCTCATACTATCTGAAACAAGCTAAATGTTGGGGTTTTCCTCCTCCCCATTAGCACAGAGGAAATCTAGTTTAACTATGTCAGAAATGCAGCATAAAAATTAAACTTACTTTGGTAATAAGTAATTCTTTCTACCTGGAAAGCTAGGCAATAATCAGTAGACTCACGCACTAGAAGAATTCAAAGACCGGATGTTTGTAAGTTAAGGGACTGTATTATTTGAATGAACAGAAGTATACCACCAGTTCCAATCCTATTCTACAGAATTTAACCTAATAATGCTACATTTCAGACATGTTGTTAATTAAGGTGGTTTCTAAATAAGACCTAAGAGGAAAGAATGTGTATTTTTGTGTGCCAAAATAAAGATGAGGGCTGTATGCTGACCACTACGCATTGTAAAAGACAGATCATACAATCGATACACTTAGGCAAGAAACTCTTTAAAAACTGCTAAAAGATACCCTCTTCACATCTCTACCATATTAAACAGTTCTTGTTTAAGAATAAAAATTAAATATACATCAAGAATGTTTTATAATACCTGACTATTACAGTACAGTAACACGAGAATATCTATATATGAAGCAATTCTAAAGCATTTGCATGGAAATTATAGAAGGCTATTAATGAGACAGAGGATTTAAACACTAGCGTTACCTGACACTGTGTGCTTCTGTGCAATGCTTATTGAGAAGTGATGAAAAGCACAGTTATGATCAATAGTTTAGCAAAGAACTGAGTGGAAATGCAATATGAGTTTATTATTGGGGTTGTATACTGTTTCTCAGTTACAAAGTGAAAAAATATGCTTTATTCAGTGTCCATATGGCTGTTACGTGGGGCTAGATACAGCTACAATGCGTAGGGAGGCAATGGGCAGGAATAGAGTTACAATACCCAGACACTTGTGAAGTCTTAGTGATTCATGGCGTAGCATGTTACTTGTTAAGTAGACTTATGGCGGAAATAAATCCCTGTAAACTTCATAAAGAATCCAAGATCTTCAGAAAAGTGGTGAAAGGGTTTCAGTGCCTGTATCTTTAGAGGTCCCCTCGTGTGGTTTCCTAAAATTGGCCCTCTGAAAATGAAGGCTTCCAAAAGCACTGGCTGTAATATCTCGAGGCTTTGGTTTCACATGGGGATCTCTAATTTAAGATCTAATTTTCAGATGGGGTTATTATTTTTTTATTTTATTTTTAATCTGAGATACATACAGAGAACAAACCCCCTCAAAGAATTGACTTGCCCTTCTACAGGATGAGCAGTGATCACAGTTCTATTGCACCCACAAAGGAGGCTGGAAAAGTCTTAGCATAATATATGGGGCCACAGAGAAAAAGCCAGAATCAGTATCAACGAAAGATCCTTCATTCTTAGCAAGTACTGGCCTTGAGAACATACATCAGTACAATGTAAATAAAACCATCTTTCCTTACCATAGGAAGCAAAGTGAGAGCAAAGAAGCAGATCTTCCAGTTGATGGCCATCTTCTCTCTTAACTTTGAACTTTAGTCAAGTTTTGCTTGTTAACACTATTATTGGGGCTGAAGCACGCTCTCTCAGCAGATCTTTTTGTTAAGGTCTTCACATCAAGCCTCAGATCTCTGCAGTGAAAGAGGAAAAGTATTGTAAATATGGAAAACACGTAGAGAATGAAAAAGGAATGTACAGAAAAGAAAGAACCCAACACTTGAAGTGCAAGTTGCATATATCGAAGGTCAAAAATAGTTGTCTGGATTGCAGCTATTATAGCTGGTCTTGGATACTTAATTTAAAGCCAAAGGACATGGTTCTATGATCAGTAACTTGTATCATAGCAACTACTGAGAGAGGTTCTGTAGCAACAGAGACCTAAACTGTACTCAAGGGAAAGGGTAGGATGGATTATTTTGAACCAGAAAAAGGACCTGTCTGCTTCATTTTTGAAGTCATGATTTGACCTTCAGGATTTTCAGTAGTGCCTCAGAAGCACAACTGTCTGGGGGCTTTTTAGGAGACTGTATGACATGATGATTTACTCCCAGAGAAGATCACTTGTCCAGACAACAAAATCCATAACCAGAATTGTTAATAATCTCATAGCTTTTTGAGAACTCGGCAATAGAGGTGGAAAGGAATAAATTGTACCGTCGGGCTAAAGATTTGTTTATGACATAAGACAGAATAGGCTTCTATGGATGACAGTATCATGCATATCTGTGACTTACGATGTTTGGTCTCTGTCAAGGAGCTAGACAGGTGGTCATTCAACAGATTTGCACACCTGACATTAGGCCTGTCCTAGCACCTCCGGCCAGTGTCACCTCCTTAACCCAGTGTTTAAAAATTCCCTCTTGGTCCAAGTCATGATGATTCCTCAAACAGTTTCTCATTCAAGAGAACCTCTCTCTCTCAGTCTTTGTCTGGATCTAATCCTCATTAGCTTTTAAAACACATCCTGCTTCAGTTACTGATACCTTGGTGACACAGAGGTCTCATTTGATGCCCTGTATACAGGTAGGATTTATCATGGAGACATAATTTCATATTCATTTGCTTTCTTTCCCCAGTTGTTCCTCACCTGAGATAGATCCCCTTCGGTTTATCTCTACTCTAAAGACCTGATTCCTCCAAGATAAGCTCAGCCAGAGGTTCATTGGAGATGTTTATAGTAGTTTCGGTGCAACCTCTCTGCTTAGGAAGGTATGAGAGTTTAGCCCCATGGACACAAGCTGTGCCGCACCAGTTTGGCCCAGAGCCAGAGGATTGTCTCTCATTAGTTTTATTTCCAACTATAAAAGAAGCCTTTCAATACAGAGGTCCCTTTCAAAATCTTCTTGTAGGATATAGGTTTCCTGCCTGCCACCACCTATAACCCCCCTGTGCATAAACACAACCGACATACTTCTCAACTACATAAATGTTCAAGCAGGTAAGTAAATGTTGGAGAGAAGAAAAGAAAAGGATCATAGATAATCACAAATCAGGGATACAGGACACACAAAAAATTAGAGAAATAATAAAGCAAGAGTATATTGGAAAAAACATTTAAAATATTAGAGGGAATGTGAGGAAATATAACAAAGGAGAAAAGACTGAAAAGAAAACAGAATGAAGACAGAACGTAAATAAAAAAATGACAAAGGCGAACATAAAAGACTTTTTACAATCAGGGGACACTCATTTTTTATACTGACTGCAGCATACTTTCAAAACATCAGCATTTAGAAAGGAGAGAGTCTTTCAATTAAAAAACAAAAAAGGAAAATTAAACTTTCTCTAAATTTTTGTGTTCTCTATCCAGACCCTGACTAAATGGAGAACAATGATTCATAAAATTCCCTGTAAACCGATCTGCTTTATTCCATCCTCATTCGATCAGTCACTCTTGCTCTGCTCTGGTACTGAATTTAATTACATAACTGTGTTTCTGATGGTTTATCAAATAATGAGGGACTGATAAGATCTCATCTGAGCAGGACAGCAAACATCCATGGTGACATTCAGCAATGAGGGTTTGGAAAAAGAAAGTCACTCCATTAACAGAAGAAACAGAAAGCCAGACACACACACATTAGCAGATATTGGATTTAAAATTATTTCTTGATAATATGCACTCCTGAGTGCAGGCCAGTCCAGAAAGTCCTGAGAGTGGTGTGGAGATTGAAATCTGTCCTTGGATTCTGCTAGTGTAATGCATCAGAAACACGATTTAAATACGATAGAAGGGTGGGAAATGCCTGACTAAAGAGGTGGACACATAGCCTGTGGGAAAGTGGTAACTTTCATAATACATTCTTTCAAACATATGAAGACCCAGTTTTATTCTAACCTGGCATTCACTAGGTTTGAAAATTGGAGAGTAAATGTTTTCTGGTTTATCTTAGTTTCAAAGGAACTTCTAAAAAGACGACAAAAACATCTGCAGATCATTTCATTGCCTTTCTTTCACATTTTGCAGAGAAAGAAAAAGAATGAACTTCATTTTTGCCTTCAAGGTAGTCATGGAAACCTGCATCAGAAACTGGACTAAGGCCTTTGTATCATCCACAGAGACTCAAGTGTTGATCAGGTAATAAAAACTACCAGCTCCATGAACTTATGCCCTGATCCTGCAGCAGAACCTGCATACATTGCTTAGCAGCTCCTAGCAGGTATGAGATACATAGGTGCAGAGTCCACCTATTAGCAATAAAAGGGTAGCTGTCTTACAAATAGATACTATCAACTATGTTTTTCTAGAAAAATTAACTTTTTAAAATTACAGGTAGTATTTATAAAGCATTTCTATTTCCCTTCAGTACTGGGAAAGGAAATAAATATATGAATATAGGATGTCAAAGGGAAGCTTGAACTATCATATTGTCTTCTGATGTCATTGGTAGCCAAATCCTGTAATTTCATTAGTGAATTAGAGATACGGATGCTTCATGTTGTCATTCTATCTGCTTCTGCTATCGTAATTAAAATTAATAAAGTCAGAATAGGCAATAACATGAGGATGCACGTTTCAGTTATGCATATATGGTTCCCCAATACAAAAGCATCTTCAATTATCTGTGGTGAAACAGAAAGGCTGTTGAAGTGTACAAGAATCTGAAAAGCAGTTGATTGTTACTAAAATGGAATGGGCTTCAGGGTATTATTTCAAGCATGGCTGAAATAGAGGAAGAAAAAAAAATACTTGTTTTGGTCAGCTAATGACTTACAGAAGTATTTCATTGTCTATGCAGGGGGATTCATTTGCCCACTGTAGACACTTTCAGTGCCACAGACGATTCTTTGTGTTACTTAGTGGCAAGTCATAGGTACTTCAAGGGCAGATTGAAAAAACTCTAGCAAAATGCTTTCTGCTGCAAGTGCCCATTTCTTTTCCCCATCTAGAAAGGGACGCTGGAGTGCTTAGTTCATATGTGGTCTATGTCACAGAAGTCTAGAGGCTGGTGAGGAGAATGGCACTGAGCAGCCCATACATGCCAAGTGCACACTATGGAGCCATTAACCAACAAAAATGGATAGTGAGTCATAGAATCATAGAATTATAGAATGGTAAGGGTCAGAAGGGACCTTAAAGATCATCTGGATGTGCCTACTCCCAGGGAGGAATAAAAGGGTCACTGCTTAAACAAATCAAACCTCACCATATCAAGTAATGGATGGAATTATTTTACAGAAACTTAGGCAGAGTGTACCGATGTGAGATGAATGAGAGCAGATTCCTAGTGACTTTACAAGGCAGTTGTGAGCTGTTATTGAGATCCCACCCAAAAGAAAGAAACAATCTGATCTGCTAGGTTCCTTGTTATGGTCCTCCGGGATGTGTGCCAGTGGTTTGAGAGGAAAGCAATAAATTTCAAAGCTGATCCACAATGGCTTAGACTAGTGGTGATCAAATGTGAGTTAATTACTTAATTAATCTTAATTCAGTGTCTAGTCAGGGTGACCCATCACATCCTTCTCCTGTGCCACGACTGAACTACTGCACAATGTGTGGAAATCTGAAATTTTCTGACAACATGGAGGAACAATTGAGCTTTTGCAGACTGAATACTTTACAGTGTAGCAAAGTTACCCACTCCATGCACAGTTATGCCAGTACTTCCTAGTGACTTGAAGAGTATTCCCCTAGGAAGAATAAACAAAGATGGAGAATGACTGGGTTGAAAAGAAAGAAGATGCCGAAGGAAATACTCCAGACATTACTAGTCATTCTGGCTCACAGATCACTTCCTCAGCATTTCCAAGTTCTCCCCAGGGAAGGGATTTCCACAGCTGTTTTTGGCACAAAGTTTACTAGATGGACATCTTTGGCTAATATAGGAACAGGAAATTATGTAATTGATATTCTAGCTAGCTATTTTCTTTAAGCTCTCAATACAAGGTGTGAAATCCAATGTATTTTATTATTTCCCTCCTAAAACTTTTCAACTGTAGTACACCAGCTTCATAATTTATATTAAAGGGCATGGTGAACCTTCCTCATGTTGACTGAGACCCTTGCTAGCAAGAAATAAACAGAGTTGGGGAAGCAACCCTTCAGTGACCTAGGACACGTCACCTAACTTTAGAAACCTAGAAGATGCATACTCACACATGAGCTCATTGTTGAGTCTCTTTTTATACAGTCAATGGAGAGAGGTAGACATATGCAGGAAGCAATTTGTTTGACCCATTTTAACTGTCTACTTTAAACTTTCTACTTCTCTTCCATGAGTGTAAAGAAATTCTTAACAGCTAGCTGATATGTTGACATCTACATTGAGGATATCTAAATTTGGACAGAATAATCCCACTCTCAGTCTTTGCTGAAGTATTTGGATCAGCAAGAAAAAAGCCCCATATAGCAAAGTTTGACCTACCACAAAGGCCTGAGAAGGAATTAGGTTGTTTAAGTTGTCAGTAAGTTGATGCTGAAACATTTAAGGCAACAGAAAAACTAAAAGAGAATTTACATGAGCAGCAGACAGCAAGAGCTCTAAACACTCCTGTAGAAAGTAGTCTGTAAAGAGTAATCCTATTAAGGCAAACAAGAACAACATCATCGCCTTTCTGCTGTCTTTAATATACTACTTATTATTTCTTGGAGTATCAATATTTTGGGTTGTTTTCGTTTACTTGATTAATCATTGTAAATTCTCTGATATTAAACTATCTGCATGGATTACTGCAGCTGAGAATGTGGCTCTACCTTTCTTCTAAAAACCACAAAGACATTTATTCACTTTTCTACTCTTGCGTACTTAACCGGAAGAGTCCCTAGTGTCCTCATTTCCACTCTTCACTTCTGTTGTCAATGACAAAACAGTGTTTGAAGGGTAATTACATCAGGAGGTCTAAGAGGTGGATTTTCAGAAAGGACTTCAGGGGACAAGTCACTCTTTTTCAGCTATACATGAATGTCTTGAGGACCTTAGGCAGAAACGCCATATCTTTGCCTGAAAGAGTTGGCAACCAGCAACCTGGATTTTGTCATAGAAATGTCCACATGGAAGAACGCTGTCTGTAGGACATACAGCCATCATTCTAACATGTGGACTGATGTAGGGATCGTGTGTTGCAAAAGGTCCATTAATGACAGATGCAGTCAGGTAGTCTTTTGTCATATCCAATGTTTGCACTGTTCAGAAAAATTCTTGCTTTTGACTCGAGGTAACAAAATATTAAAAAGAAGCAGATAAAATGCTAGTAATAATTTTGCATGGAGTTAGTTGAAATAAATGTATTCAACTTGCTGCCTGGCTTAGGCATTTCAGCGTTAAAGAATAACCAAGTCTTTCAGCAATATTCAGTAACAGTCCTTTTACTATCTGGAGGAATCATTTTTTTTTTTCCTTGCATATGATGTGGAAAACAGCTATGAATTTTACTAAAAATCCCTTTTTCGAAATGAAGATGAAGTTGTATTACAAAAAATAGGATATGGTTAATTGCAGATTCTCTGACTCCCATATGCAAATGAGAGTCCAGGTGTTCAAATGTTTCTATATGCATTAGGATTATTAATTTCATTGACTTCCACGAGGACTAGTGTAGGAAAGAAATCAGAGCATTGTGGTTTGGCGAGAAGAAATAATAACTGACATGGGGGATTCACAGAGTTGGGGGTTGGCAGGGGCCCCTGAAGACTATCTAGTTCAACTCCCTTGCTCAAAGAAGGGTCAGCTAGAGCAGGTAACTTAGGTTACTCAAAACCCATTTGCAATCAGTTTCTGAAAACCTCCGAGTATTGAGATGCCACAAATTCCATGGGCAAATTCCTTCAGTACTTGAGCATTTTAACAATAAAAAAGGGTATTCTTATCTTTAAGTTGAATTTCCTATGTTTCTGTTTGTGCTTGTTGCCTCTCGCTGTCACCTCCAAGGTGCTGGTCACCACTGAGAAGAGCCTGGCTCCATTTGCTTTACACCCTCCCTTCAGATATTTCCTCACATTGATGAGATCACCCTGAATCTTCTCTTCTCTAGGCTAAACAGCCCCAGCTCTCTCAGTCTCTCCTCATAATTCCTTACTCATCTTTGTGGCTCTTTGCAGGACTCACTGGGGTGTGTTCACATCCCTCTTGTACTCAGCAGCCCAGCAATGGACCTAGCACTCCAGATGTGCCTCACCAGGGCTGAAAGAGAGGGAGTACCACCTCTCTTGTTCTTCCTCATAAAGCTGATGGTGCTTTTGGCCTTTTTGCCACAAGGGCACATTGTTGGCTCAGGATCAACTTTGTGTCCACCAGGAGCCTTAGGTCCTTCAGGTCAAAACTGCTTTCCAGCTAGCTGATCCCCAGCCTGTCTTCGTGGATGAAGTTATTCCTTTACACGTGCAGGACTTGCATTTATTTCTTGAACTTAATGAGGTTCCTCTCTACCTATTTCTCCAGCCTGACCAGTTTCCTCTGAATTACAACACAACTGACCACTTGGTCTATCCACAACTCCTCACAAATTTGTATAATCTCCAAACTCTCTGGAGGTGTTCTCTGCCCCATCTTCCTAGTTATTAATGAAAATGTTAAACAGCATTGGTCACTTCCAAATGTTAAACTTTTATAACTTATTCAGACTCTCTTTACAGTCAGAGGAGAAGCTGTATGTGTCCTTGGGGAGCAACTTCTATACCCTAATACTAGATGCCTAATTATGGAAGAAGTGAGTTACTGCTTTGAAAGAGTGTGTTATTTTTTCCTCTGCTTACTCAGGCTGAAAAGGGCAAACAAAGAAAATTCTGCCTTCTAAGTTTAAGACACCAAAGCACTAATGGTAATCAAAACAGAGCACTGACTTCCATCTACATCATGGCGTTTTCTTACTTTCAGGACTATCCTTATTCCTTTTATTAACACAGCCTAATAACTTCCGTGTATGTTTTACTTCAGCTGTCCCTGATTATAATTTCGGAGGATTTTTTTTTTTTTTCTCCTTTGAGTGGTTTCAATTACATTGAAATTCCCTGAAGATGTAAGAGTATTATAATTTGTCCTTACAAAGTACATTCCTTATTATTTCTGTATAACCTGACAGTTCTTGTATTTCTTTGTCCTTTAGCTTTATAGAAATTTCCTAACATTTCTAAAAAACCCTCATTTCAATTCTAGAACAGATTTTAATAAGTGCCACTCAGCCAATTCAAGAAAGATATCCCAATTTATACTTTCTGAATATCTGATTTATTTCTTGATTATCTTCAAATTTTTCTAACATATTGCTCACTTTCAGATCTTGAAACACATTAGGCTGGTATAGCTCCTTGGGGCACTCACTGTTACTTCTGAGAAATAACTTTATACTCCTGCGCTTTGGGGTTTTTTTTAGTGGTCAGACACACAGTAAAATTTTCACAGCTTGCAAACTAATTATGTCGCAGCTGATACACAGTAAGTATATACGTCCCTCTTGGCTCACATCAAATTCAAGGCAGTATAATTTAGTTTCGGTTTAGTTTTGTTGGGAAGCTAAGTTTCATTGCCCTGCATTCACCATAGGCAAAGAGCACACACAAGAAGTTACCACAGGTCGACAGATGTGTGGAAAACTGTTAAATTAATTGGTATTATTTGGTCCACTCTGCTCTTCTGACCTCAGCTGACGCCTGCTTGTTTTCAAGGTAGAATCCTTCTTCAGTGAAGAAGCCATCAAAAACTTATTGAATATGCAAATCCACTATATTCCATCCATTCCTATGTGTGGTCTTAAAGCCCAGCCTTTCTTGAGCTTTGAAATATTATGCCCTTCCAGGACATAGTGTATAAAACTAACTATCATTTGATTTTTAAACAAATTCCACTTAAAATGCCTGGCTTTTGTAACTAATAAAAAATTTTTGTGATGTGACAATTGTTGTCCCTCATATTATGCTGTTTCACCCATACAGGTACGATAAATTATTGAAGGTTACTGACATCTAAAGGATTGTTCTGGATATCAGAGTATTTGGACATTATAACAACTCTGCAAATCTGTTTGTTGGAACTGTTGCTTCAGGCTTTCCAAATATTCATATGGGAACGAGTGGATCATTCATCTACAGGTCAAGATTTTTTAGTTTACCTTTTCATCTAGAGTAGCTATAGACTTATAAAAGCAGAGACTATGGAATACAATTCACAACTCCCTGTGCACATATTGCTGCTCTTGACAGATTTCACATATAACATCATCCATAAAAATAATCCAGTAATTCTTGCCTTGATTGGCATTATTTTCCCTATTCTATTATTTATCAGATTTATTGTGCCCTCATGTTGCTGAGGTCCCCAGAGAGCTCATGAAATGGCATGACTTCTTTAACTAAAGACCACAGCTACTCACTTGCAGGGAAAAACTACCGTGCATTTAAGAAGCATTAGTAAGCAAAGTAAAAAATGATATGAGAAGTTTTCATCTTCACAGGCAGGTCAATTACCCTTTTGAAGCATCTGTGATGTATGTGATACTTCATAGCTAATATGCAACTAATATGGGATTACAAAATTAACTACGTGCTGCTCCGTTCCAGCCGAGCTTTAAGTGCTGCTTGGCAAGGTTGTTCAAAATCATTACTCCGCAACCAGTAAAATATGTTCTTTATCTGGCATATCAAAGTTTTGCAAGAGCCATTTGATTAATTTGCTTTCCTTGACTGGAGGTCTGCATTTCCTGCCCTGGCTGTAGGTGTAACTGTAATTTCATATAGAAGCTCGTAATGATTCTGTTACCTATCTGTCAGCTTACCATTTATCTCTGCTTTGAACACATCTGGCTGGATATATGTCTGTTCAACAGCATCACTGCTGAGCAGACTTCTATCACAGCCAGAGGAAGAGCTGAAAAGTATAGCTCTGGACCAGAGCCCTTTATTCCCATTGTGTCCAAAGATCATCCCAAGTGCAGAACTTGTACAGTGCCTTCAAACCAACTCCTTAAATCAAAATAATATATTTACTTGAGTGTGATGCCAACCTTAACAACCTTAATTAGCTCTGTTGGTGTGCTGAACTGATAATTTTGAGACAAAACGGTCATTGTGAATCTAGTGTTGCTCCCCAGACCCAAGCTAGACTCTGTGCAAGGTGCTGCATGCTCTCAGCTGTGAGGAAATATCAAGGGTATCTTTAACAAGGCATTTCACTATTTAGTACAGGCAGACTCCAGAGGAGTGGGCCTGCAGCTGGTGATGGACCCATGGGCAAGACACAGGCTCTGAACTCCAGCAACAGCAGACCAACCTCATACTGTCTCTGGGAAGCAAGTCCACCCTTCCCATCTGAAAGCAGAACCAAAGTGAAAAAATAAGCAATGACAGGGAGTTGTCTGTTGCTTCGGAAGGTGGTTAATCCAATGAGCAGTTGCCTGATGCCAAAGGAATAAACATACGATGTTGGTGTGCAGAAGGCAGTCTGACATAAACTTGGCATTGACAGAAGGAGGCTTGGAAGTGTGGAAAAATTGCAGAGGTATTCAAAGAGGATGGCCAATTTATTTTTCTTTGCTTATATGTACAAATCCTTGTTATTTTCCAATGCAAAAGGCAGAGCCATTCTGAGTATAACAGCTTAGTATAACAGCTTGTACTTCATTGAGCACTTTGACTTGGCAACCTAAGGCAATGTCCCAGATGAACTTCCATTGGCCTCCTCCGCACTTCTAAACAACAGCATAGAAAGCTTTCACGGGCCAAAGTTCATCCCAACTTGATGACAAAAAGAACAGATACAATGTTTCATGATTCCTTGCTGGGTAAAGGAAATGATTCCCCTACTTCTGTGATTCCTCCAGTGCATATTGTTCAGTTCTCAGGGAAGTGTATCTCAGAACAGGCCTGGGACTACAACCCTGAATCTTTTGTCCCTAGGGAGATGAAAATCTTCTTCATTTGAACAGTTCCTTTCCTATACTGAAAGATAAGGTAAAGTCACTGCATAAGCACTAGCAACTTGCGTAATTCATTTTTTTTCCCACCCACATTTCCTATTGTTCTCCTTTTCTATTACACCTCGAACAGGCTAAGTTCATCCAGCTGTATCCCATCTTGTGGTTAATGAACTCCTTACATTTGGACAGTATTAGGACCTTCCACAGCATGTTTTCTTGCAACACCAGGGATGGAATTCATGTCACATAAATTTAATGATCTAAAAGTGAAACGTCTATATCCAAGCTAGTTTCCCTCAGCTTCCCCCATAGTGAACAAAAGATGAGCAGCACATAAGCTAGCCTTGCTCTGGGACACGTGTTACTCATCTTGGAAAACAGATAGCTAATCAAGCAGAAAATCTGTTTGATTAGCTCAGAATATTCAGTGTTGAATAGGGACAGCCCTGAGTAGAGTAGAAGTATAATCAAAAGAGGAAGAAAAATAATTGAAATTAAAGTCAGTCTTGGCATAAGAAGATGTTAAGCCATGAATTAGAAGAAAGCTTCAGACCATCAGCAGACAGAGACCCTAGAAGTGCCTTCCAGAAAGAGGAGGACAGTCAAAAAAGTTACGGTTTTAAGAGGACTCTGTATAATAATTTGAATATTTTGTAAACCACTTTCTCTGATGTGGATTATTGCAGCGCTAATAGACATAGGTTTCCCATCACATGGCCTCTGACTCAGGACTGGCTCCCATCCAGCCACCTTAAAGCACGGAGTAAACTTGCATCTCAGGAGGAAACTGCAATGCATTCTTGGCCTTTCCTGCTCCCGCTATTCTAGAGGCAGTGAAAGCTGCAGAGATTTTCTTGGTAGTTGGTGAGGAGGGTGGTTATTTATTAAACACGTGGACCGAGAAGAGGCCTTCAGGGCTCAGCAGAAAAGCTCCTATTCACATGAAGAGCAGTCCAAGTCTCTTTCCTTTGGTCTAGTAGAGCAGATGAAATGAGATTGAGTCTAAGGAAAATGTTGCCTGATTTTTCTTTTTTTTCTTTATTTCACCAGGTTACAAAAGTCTTTGCACTCTGCCTTGCGAAGCAAGGACACATCAGATGACACAACGAGAAGAATGTTGCAGGTAATCCCAACCCTTTCATCTCTTTGCCTTAGCTTGTCACTAGATAGCTTGCCTTTTGAAGAAGATGGAAGTCCTAATATCTTGGGTAGCATTGCAAAATTATCCCGTGCTATAAAACTGATTCCCCAAGCCACATTTCAGAGTCCTTACGATGTCTTACCTAAGGTCACATACCAGAGTGCCCAATGCTTTAAAAAGGTGTGAATACCCATGACTTACAGCCCTGAAGATTCTTACAGGGATTACTTTTTAAAAACTGAAATCTGGATAGTGTAAATATTCAGCTTGATTCACCTACTACCGTTTCACTATTATTATGAATAAACCAGGACTTCCAATTCTAGAAAAAAAGTAAATATGAATGAATGGAAATGATCAGTTCCCGGGTAATCGATTTCTCAGCCTGTTATTAAAGCTGATGATTTCTATATTCATCTTCATGATCTGCTCATGGATTTCATTATTGTCATGCATACCAGTAAAACCTAGGACATAAGGATATAAATTCAATCAGGCTGATATCTCCCTTTTCACCAAAATGCCCATTGTTCGGTTTTAAATAGGTTGATTCATGTTTCCAAGACACAGTGAAATTGCCTCTTCCCCATGTTTAGTCTTTCAGGGCCTTGGGTGCGAGTCATGTCATTAAAATGTACGCCCCTAAACCTGAGCTAATTTCCACCAATTCCTTTTATATTCACTGGGATATAGCCAGCACAGCCACTAGAGTTCAGAGCACGGGTTAGATCATCCTTAATTATGTATCTCAAAGAATCAGATGAATTGTGCCCTATTTCTCTATATTTTCTATCAGGAATGAAGGAGGGAAGGAGCAAGGGAAAGGAAGAGAGAGACCTGAGAAAGACACACAGCATAAAAAATTTCAGCCTAAACAGTAAAAGCTTTCCAAAGCTACACTCAGCTGATTAGTAGCATCTTGTATTGGGAAGCAAACTAAGGTCAAATAACGTGAAGTGTTCAGTAACAGAAGACTTTTCTTGTTGCTCCAACCTCCTCCCTTTACTTTCCTCACATTAAATCAAGTCTAAATTCTGTTCAGATCTTCACTTGCACCCACCTCGAGTTTAGTATGTAATTTATGCTCAGCAGAAATTACACCAAAGAAATGGTGGCTTAAGAAGCAGATGGAGGAGTCATGCAATGCAAAGATTATTTAGGTTTGATACTGAAAAAATAAACTAATTAAAACCTTTGGCCTTAAAGCACTGGTACGGTTCTGTCCTGGTGATCATCACCATGTGTCTTTCAAGCACTATGGGAATGGAACTTTGACCCTTTGGAAACTCATTAGGTCAAAGGATTTTGGCCAAAGATTTATAATTTCACCATAGTGTATAGTACAGCCGTTCCCCATTACTCCCCTACTCCCCTATTTTGTATGTTCTGTGGAAAGGATTTCTTTTAACATCTTAAAATAATGACAATAACATTGCTGTAGGCAGGCACAGCTTCACAGGTTGGTTTCTCACAGAAACACAGTACCCGTCCATCCTAGTCAGTGTTCAGCAAAAACATTTTAAAAAGGGAAGCAACCTCAGAAAGAGAAAGCTTTATTGATCTCCAGCACTGGGAGATCCACTTCAGCATCCTCCGAAGGATGCAATTTATTAAGACGAGAAATAAATATGTCCCAAAGCCCTCATTTCTGTGGGCTGCATTATTAATGACCCTCATGCCTGCAGATGGCAGAGAGCTACATGCAAGTAGCCTTCTTGAGTTTTCCCATCCCCAGCAAGGTAGAGAATTAGGATAAGAACAAAGGAAAGGAAACACCACCAGTGTTTTGTGAGAGCTAGCTAGTAAAACATTGGCCAAGGTTTAATGGTTCATCTGTGCATTGGCAAATAGCCAGATAACCTCTGAGACATCCTTGCTTGGAAGCAATCTTAGGAACTAGCTAGTGGTAGCACAGAATAACTCTAAGTTGCATTTACATTTATTTTCTGGCTCAGCCCAGTATGGTAAACTGGCAGCTCAGGGTCTTTTGTTGCTCTTCCCCGAGAGCGTATTCTGCAGTGAAGACCAGCATTTCATTTGAAGCACCAGGAAAAAAAAACATTGAAAATAAAAAACAATTAAAAAAGTCCTCCAAATGCAGCAGAAAAGGTGAGTTCACATTTTATGGTATTTCTTTCATTACATATCAGAGCTCACTTTTGTCCCTAGAGTTTGTTACCAGCTGGAGCAAATGAAGCATGGGATGAGTTTGTATGCTGTTCTGAAATGTGTAACTCACTGGGGAGACCAGGGTAGGGACACATAAAGGAAAGAATAGAATGATCCTCTCTTGGCAAACAAAACAAAATGTCTAATAACCTGAAGTCAGCACAGTGTGAGGCTGTTTTGGACAAGCAGAATAAATTTTGTGGTGGAGTCTGGATAGGACAGTACACAGTCACTGTGCAGTGTCCTTCAGGGCACAGCTTGTCTGCCATTAAGCACGCCCAAAGAACTGGATATTTTTTTGGGGACTGCCTCATTGAGAACAGTCATGAAATGAAAACGCTGTGTGAGGCAGAGAATCATTTTTCCAACAGTATTTTGCACATTTTCAGTGTGTGCATATCTCCCACTTGGATAAAACGAAAATTTTGTGACAGAGATTTAGATATCCTCCGGATTGTTAAATTTCATCCAGCATTGCTTGGATCTAATTGATCGCAAAATCTTTCTTGTTGGGCAATAATCCCAGGTTTTACAGCAATAATTCTGGCTCATGCTCTGCAAAGGAGTGGTTGCGTTCTGTGTTTTCTGTGTTATCTTCATGCCAATAACAAAAATAGTCATAATTTAAAAAAAACCTGCAAGATTATATTAAAATAACTCTGCCAAAAAAATCCCAAACCAAACCAAGACATTAGGACTTACAGGTCATAAATATGTAGTTGAATAAACTCTAAGTACAGTAGTATGTTATCCAGTGTCAGTCATCCAACTCCATATCAACAGGTCTTCTAAAACAGATCAGCATGTCTTTAAAACCAAAATTAATGAGGATTTATTCCCTCTGCTTTTTAATCTGTTTTCCAAAGCAAACCAAATGCCCAAGTTTGCTCACACGTGTAAAGACATTCTGAAGGTAATCTTAGTATCTTATGATTATTTTACCTACTAAGAAATATACTCTGTTGTTCAAGATATAATGCATATTTGTGCTAGGATTACCACTTCTGTTTTGCATATCAATGAAGCCATAAAGCAAATAAAAGTCCCACACTTCTGAAGGCAGAAGTAGCAACTCCTGCTCTGAGTGGCTTGAGTGAGAAATGAGGGCATTCAATACTTCATATCTAGATTGCTTCAGTATTACAGATATACAGAAGTTTAATTTAGCTCTGAGTACCACAGCTGTATCTCCTCTGACCACTAATATAGGGAACAATACAAAATTCTTTTTATTATTCTTTCACAATATTTTCCTTTTTAACTGTTTTCAAGCAAATTAATAGAGCTTGCTAGTGTTAGCTGAAAAGTAGTTGAGATTCCTTCATGAAAACACGAATTCTTTCCAACTGCTGATCTTCTGCAGAAACGGGATGCCCGCCGTTGTGTATAAATCTCACAGGACTGCTTCGAACAGCTGCCAGCTCTTCACACCTGCATTAGGCTGTGGACATCTCCCTCTCCAGCTGTAGCCATGCTGAAAAGACCATTATCCCCAGCCAGCTTAGAGATGCTAATCCATGCTGCACTGCCTCTGATCTGCCCACCGAGCTGATCATACGAGCGTTGCCTAACCCAATTTACTTTGAATATATTGGGTTAACTTAAACAATAAGGCTTTGCTAGCCAAGGTCAGTGTGATACAATCAGGTTAGGAAGTGCTCTCACCAGCAGCTCGGCTGGCAGGTTCAAGAGATGGTGACAAGATGGTGGAGTTGCCTGGAGGTGGTGGTGTCTTCAGACAGCAACAGGAATTCACAGCGGTTGCACACACTTCAGACTACAGAACTAATAAACCCCAGGTCTTCCTATGACTCAACTGGGGTGTTTTTTTCCTTTTTCTCGTATGTACTATTCCTCACTTTGGAGGCTCATAATTTTAACTATCAACTGGTAGATTAAATCCACCACTCTTGACAGAGCAGGAGAAAATGGATCTCAGTAATGTATGTTCTAATTTTGCGATGAGAAATATTTTTCAGTGAGAAAATAGGCAGCAAAATCTCCTGCTATTTCATTTGCCATTTAATCAAGGTATTCTTATCATGCACATTAAATGGTGCATTGTCAGTTTAATTTGTTAAACACTTACTGTGTTTCTTTTTTCATCCCCCTAACTTCCCCCTTCCTCAATACATAACCAACATATCATTTTGCATCCCATGTGGGATTTCTCTGATTTACCCTAGTAAATCTTTTAATTCCGAATTTGGTATTCTGCTCTAATACATTCACCCATGAAAGAGCCCAGAAGGCTGAAGCTAAGAAAAATCACTTCCATATTCTGAGATACTACTGAGTGGTTTAATGTAAAATACACATGCAGTGCACAGTTTGTGATCTCAGATTCTATCATCCATGCGTTTCAGGGCTGAGTCAATCCCGATCAGCTTTTTGATGAAAGGATTAAGATTCAAGTCCAGGCTGGAACCACTTAACAATGGTGAGTTACTGAAAAAAGCAGTTGCATAAGAGCAAAGAACAGTTCACTAGAGAGACTGAAATTTGGCTCCAAACCACTGGTGAGAAACATAGATATCAGCACAAGTAGTCCAAAGCAGGACTTTGAGTTTAATTAACCCTGCTGCTTTGTTATCAAGGCTTTCCATTTAAATTAATGGTTCAAATCAAAGTGCTGAAATAGTGAACAGGCAATCTGTATTTTAAGCATAAGTACTACTTCCCTCTGTCATCTACGTTTTTAGCTTTTTTTCCCAAAAGAAAGGTTGATGGTAACTTATTAGGGACACACAGTTTGGAAAATCTTTTTGATAACTGGGGAACATATTTAAGAAAGACTCTAAGTGGACGTATAGTTTAACTACTATCTAAAATCTGTTTTGTTATATTAGACCATGCCATATGGTGCATTCTGATTTACTTTATAGCGGTTCATCATTTAATCGTGATTTACTGTGTCAGGATTGAACAGAAATTAGCAATGCATTTGGAAATGTACACCCCCCCGCCTGCAGTTTTCAGCCCTGCTACCCTGACTGCAGAAGGAAAAATAAAGTTCCTCATGACCTTGAATTTTACTAATAATTACTTGATGTCCTGAACAAAGAAAGGATCATGTGGCATTAGTGAGCTGACTGTACTGCTCCTGGTCACCAGGGCTTGAGTTCTCCCCAGTTGATGATTAGAATTTAAATTAGAAGCAGACATATTTAAAACTCTTTCTACTGTTAATAAAAAGAGCCAGACACTTCCACTGCACAAATCATATTTTGACTGCAGTCACTCTTTGCAGATGCCTAGATCTCTTCTTTGGTGAAAGAGAAAGCCTATGCTCACTGTGTGCCTAATTCAGACAGGATAATAGAGTTTGCTTTTTAGTACCATCTTTAGCATTTCACTTCTTAGGACTTCCTTTCGTGATAGCTCATAAGTCCTTTCACTTTTTTCCTTGCTATACCTCTGTTTCACTAGCACCTTGTCACATTTAAAAGATCTCCCAGCTTCCAAACTGCACATTTTTGTGCCGGTTTCTGTTAGTCTTGTTTTCTTGAAAATTGAATAGAACTCCTCTGAATGTGCTCAGGGTTTTTAATTGTCAGGAGGAAGAGTGGGTGTTCATCCTACAGGGTTTCTTCAGCAAACAGTAAAACAAAAAATTAGTCTTATTGCTAGAGAGGTCCCATTCTGCAGTTAATTTCTTATTTTCCCCAAAATCAGGTTCCATAATTTGTTTTCCAAATGTCTGTGTATAGTGGCAAATATGGAAGTTGCCGGCTTATGTCAAGATTTGTTTCTTAAACATAATTTCTGTTGTTTCTTCTGTTTCACTTTTCTACTTCTAACTGTTACAAACCTAGACGTGAGAGTCAATGAGCACCTTCCAACCGGAGTTGGGTAGGCTTTAAGGCGTGTCTACTCCACTTGGCCCACAGCACTCACATTGCAGAGATAACCTCCCAAACTTGCTATCATTTACAAGACACATTAAGAATCCTCCAAGATCTGTTCCTTCAGCTCCCATGGTGTCTGAGGATTTAAAAAAGCCAATAGTATTAAGTCAGAGAGATCCCTATTACAAACAAGAATTCCTGTGTGCCAGCATGAGCTACAAAAGAGAAGAGAAAAGAAAACCCCTCAAACCCCTCGCCTTTCTGCAGGGAAGGGCCAGTTGTACTCTGACTTCTGAACATAACTAAAATGCTAAAGAACATACATGAAGAAAATACTCTAAAATTGTTCTTGTTGTTCTTGTCACTAAGGAAACAACTTCCTAGGAATCTGCAAGTCGAGTACACAGACTCTTTGATGTGCAGCCAACTTTCTCTTCCAACACACTTCCCAGCTATCTGGAGGCTCAGGTCTGCCCGCCAAGGGAGATCTCTCCTGCTCTGTCTCAGCTGAGTCCTTACTTCACATGGAGACTGAAATCTGATGCTCCACAAAGCCCTAGTCCAGACTTGCCTCAACATGAGATGCCAAAGCATAGAGTTATGACTAAACCAAGGGATTTTGCCTTAAGTTACCCCCTTCTGCAGTCCAACAGCACTGCCAGGAGACCTAGAATAGCGTGGGAGCTAGGGAATGTGGGAGGCACAAGTCAAAATTTTTTCTGTCTGTTCACTTGTGGTGTTGTTTTCAGCCATACTTCACATCCTGCCCCACAATAATTTAGACATATGCTTTGTCTGCATGGAGGCTGACAGGGTACATGCAGGTTGTTGAACCTCTTCAGCCCTTCTGATAGAGTGGTCATCTGCAAACTGCATACTGGAAATGATGTATGAAGTCTGATAACTTCTGAATGGTGCCTAGGGCATTGTAAAGAAGAATCTTAGCTGACCTGTCTGGAAAGCTACACAACATGCCATGCAAAAAAATTAATGACCAAATTCCAGAGGTCCAGGCTGTTTTCTGGTGGTCTTTACTTTCTCAGCATTGGCACAGCCAATGTATTCCATAGTCACAGAGTCCCTTGTATCCCAAAGAATTTGATAAACATATTCTGCTGAAATGCATTTAAACAGGAACATGCATGCAAATATCCCATCATCAGTTCTGCTGCAGACTAAGAAGCAAATAGTGGCTAAATTCATTGAACAAAGTCATAGCTTGTAACAGGTGGCAGCTAAGGAACAAAATTATGTTTTAAACACTGGGGACTCAGCCAAGACTTATAGACAATGGGCCAAATGGAATATGTGAAAAGACTCCACTAATATAAAACCTTTTCAGAGCATTTGAGCTTTGAAAACATTTTCTTGCTACCAGTGACAGATGTCCATGTCAGATCCTACTTCCTAAGGTTCCTTGGCAGTGTCAGGAGGGCTTAGACACTGCTGTGTTTGATCAAGAACCAGACATCTCCCCGTAGACAAGTTTACTTCTACTGTGTCCCCAGCTCCTTGCAGTGTCTAGGCTTCTGTTTCCCTTCCCCTTGTGTAAAAGGGTAATCTGGATCTCTGTAACTGTACTTAGTGTGGTCTCTGCACCAAAAATGCTTAAAAGTTCTAAAAGCAAGACTGTTCTGTCCAAGTAAACAGCTGGACCACAGTGAATCCATCTGTCAATGGCAACAATTCAATAACCACTGAGCAATCCCCTACCAAGGCAAAAATCTATCTGTCCAGCCAGCCAACGATCTTTGCTTTTATGTTAAATTCATCACCCACCTTCGTATCAGAAGTGTTTTGTCGGCTACTTCTTTGTGAACAAGGAGCTAAGAAAGTGAACTGAGTAAGCAACAACGACTAATGGTGGTTTCATAATAGGGGTAAGGAAAAAAATGGATTTCAATGTTACAACTACATGGCTAAACACATCAGGTCCAGTACCCTTCCTTGGCCTTGATGTCAGGTGACATGTCATCATTTTTACCCACTCTGCTAAACTCCTTTACTGGAAATTAGAACAGCCTCTTCCAAACTGCCTAGGAGAATAGTTTGAGCATTGTTTGTAACTGTGGTGTTAGCCTTTATTTGTTAAATATCTTTTTTATTAAATGTTGCATAAAGAGCAACTCATTTGGAATTCGCATTCTCCTAGGCTACTGCAGATTCTTCCTGTTTTCTTCCCATCACAACAGTGTAAACAATTATCTGTTTTCCTAACCATTTCAAGTCTAATTGGTATTCATGCCAGTGCTGAGTCAAGCAAATGCACCATTGCTGAACAGATTTTACTGAAAGCAGTTTCTTCCACATCAAGGGAGATTTTATCTTGAAAAGACACCAGAATTCTCTGTCATTACGTATCTTAAAAATAAAAAGGCACATTGCAAAACCTAAGCAATTGATAAATGTTTGATGACAAAACTGTGCTTCTCTGAGCACGTAAGATCTCTGAGTTTTCTGTAGATCATTGCTTACTGACTTTCAATTTAGGATAATGACAGTGATACTTTTAAGAAATCTTTTGGGAGAAGAGTAAGTATTCATTTTAAATTCTATAAATCTGTACAGGAAATTTTTTTTTTTTACTTTAAATCTATTAACCCTAGTGTCCCATATTTGACATAGAAGGCCTTTGTTTTGCAGATCCTTGAGGAGAGATGAGAGCTTTGTGATAGCAACAGTATATAAAACCTCAGAGAAACTCTGTTCATCTGTTAGCTTTCCTTCAAATTTTCTATACATCTTGATGCAAATCAGAGTGGATTTCCCTCCAATAACTTCAGACATATGTTTTGTGGATATTTATAGATAACCAAGTCATCCCAGACTCCCTTAATCGACTGCGGGAAAAAAAGCTGTTCGGGGCCACATGTCTTCTGATTTATTTTAAGTTAGTGATTCAGGAAAAAATTAAATCAACCCTATATTCTTATGCTACTTTAGATGTATCTCAGATATAGATATATTGTAGAAAACTATTTGAACTGTAAGTGCTCCAGTTGTCTCATGTAGTGTATCGTGCTTTTGCAATGGAGCTTCATTGCTATTGGGACAACATATTGAAGAGATCTCCAAATGAACAAAGAAGTTTCAATATATAGACCAATTCATTTAAATTACTTATTTTAAAAGAATTCAAATAACATTGGTAGTATACTTGCTGAAAGACACATTAAGAAATCAGGGTCATCTCTTGTTTGTTCAATGGTATCGTAGTAAGGCCAAGACGCAACAAGCAGGAAGAATCTATTTGACAAACTTTTCAACATCGATGACATTAATAACAGTGGTTCCTTCCCTTAGCTCATTGCAAAACATTGTGCAGGAGCTCTTCCAAACCGCTCATGGGAAACTAGAGGGGAAAACTCAAAATAGGTGATCGAAAGTGGAAGTCACATTGTACTTCGCCTTTTTTGCATTGTTACTTACGGGTCACTAAAGACAGCAGTCTACTGATACAGGTGATAAAGAATAAGGTGTGGAATCATATAGAACATTTGGTAAAGCCATCCATGAAAATATAGAGCTTCCAACCATGGATCTCATCTTCATGTTGGCTGAAGTCACGGCATTGTTAAGGAGACGCTGAATCCAAATGAGCAAAAAGGGCATACAACAAAGAGGGTACTGAACAAGCATGGCCTATAGGGGAGCGGAAAGTACTTGGAGGAATGTGCATTTGTTTGCTCTTTTACCATAGAATCCTAGAATCATAAAATGCTTTGGGTTGGAAGGGACCTTCAGAGTTCATCTAGCCTTACACCCCTGTAGTGAGCAAGGATATGTTCAACTAGAGCAGGTTTCTCAGAGCCCTGTCCAACTTCACCTTGAATGCTTCCAGGGATGGGGCCTCCAGTACTTCTCTGGGCAATCTGTTCTAGTGTTTCACCACCCTCATGGTAAAAAATTTCTTCCTTATAGCTAGGCTAAATCTACCCTCCCTTAGTTTAAAGCCATTCCTCCTTGTCCTATTGCAACAAGCCGTGATGAAAAGATTTTCCCCATCTTTCCCATAGGCCCCCTTCAAGTACTGAAAGCTGCTCTAAGGTCTTGTTGCAGTCTTCTCTTCTCCAGGCTGAACAGCCCCAACTCTCTTAGCCTTTCCTCACAGGGGAGGTGTTTCAGCCCTTGGATCATCTTTGTGGCCTCCTCTGGACCTGCTCCAACAGGTCCACGTCCTTCTTGTGCTGGGAGCTTCAGAGCTGGATGCAGGACTCACGGGGGGGTCCCACCAGAGCACAGTGGAGGGGCAGAATCACCTCCTTCGACCTGCTGGACACTCTGCTGGGCATGCAGCCTTGGATACCGTTGGCCTTCTGATCTGTGAGCGCACATTTGTGGCTCATGTCAAGCTTTTCAACCATCAGTAACCCCAAGTCCTTCTCAGCAGGGTTGCTCTTAATTCCTGGATCCCCCAGCCTGTATTGGTAGCAGGGGTTGCCCCAATCCAGATGCAGGACCTTGCACTTGGCTTTGTTGAACCTCATGAGGTTCACACAGGCCCACTTGTTGAGCTTGTCCAGGTCCCTCTGGATGGCATCTCATCCTTCTGGTATGTAAAGCGCACCACTCAGCTTGGTGTCATTTGCAAACTTGCTGAGGGTGAACTTGATCTTGCTAAGTCACTGATGAAAATATTAAACGGCACCGGTCCCAGTACAGACCCCTGAGGGACACCACTTGTCACCGGCATCCACCTGGACATTGAGCCTTTCACCACTACCCTCTGCCTGCGACCTTCCAACCAATTCCTTAGCCACCGACCAGTCCACCCATCAAACCCATATTTCGCCAATTTGGAGAGAAGCATGTTGTGAGGGACTGTGTCAAGGGCTTTACAGAAGTCCAGCTAGATCACATCCATAGCTCTTCCCTTGTCCACTCACCTAGTCTCGCCATCGTAGAAATCCACTAGGTTGGTCAGGCAGGACTTGCACTTGGTGAAGCCATGCTGGCTGTCTCGAATCACCTCCCTGGCCTCCATGTGCTTTAGCATAGCTTCTAGGAGGATCAGTCCCATGATCTTCCCAGGCACAGAGATGAGGCTGACAGGTCGGTAGTTCCCAGGGTCCTGCTTCCTACTCATTTTAAAAACGGGCACAGTGTTTCCCTTCCTTCAGCCACCAGGAAGTTCACCTGATTGCCATGACCTTTCAAATATCATGGAGAGTGGCTTGGCAAATTTTTACTCATTTGGTTATTAAATGGGTGGCAAATCATTATGGTTCATTTCGCTGAGTATGGAGGAGTTTATATCTTTTAAAGATTACCTCTTTGTTGAAGGCTAAGTTCATCTTCAGACGATGTCACTACTACTCGTTCAATTTAGAGCACATTACATTTTCTTTCTTTCTTTCTTCATGTTCCCTTATATCAATTATTTTTATTAGCCTTCTTGATCTTAGAGGATAAAAATTACCACAAAGGTTAATATAATGTTTAGAAGTGCTGAAAGTCAAGGCAGGAGGATGATGGGACAACATTCTGATCTAAGCTCATCCACCAGCCAAGGAAGATAAGTCTGGAGATGCATTTTGAGGAAAGATGGAATATTATATGTTGAGGGCAGTTGTAGAGATATGAAAGAGCAAGATCAGTTCAGCCATCTCTAACTCTGCCTTGCTCATCTTTGTCATTCCTGATACACATGCACATTGTTTTCAGTAGCGCTTGTTCTGACCTCTGGTCTGATCTTTTACCTGTTGCAGGCTAAATGTAAATAGTGTGCCACTAAAGCTGGTCATTTTCAGAGTTACACAGAAGCAGTAGCACACTAGGGTGATGGATTTTGGAAATGTCAAGGACACAGCAGAAAGTGTAGAAAAATTTTGAGGGCTGAAAGCAGCCCTTGAATCACAGGCTGTAACATTTTGGGTTAAAGCTCTCAAAGCTGATTTTAAAAAATGCAAGTTTGAACACGCCACTAAATAGAATGATATGGATTAGATTGGACATGCAGTCAGACACACCTGCATATTCTTTTCCATCTGGCCAGTTTAGATGAAATGTGTAGATCTTACTTAATATTTGTAGGTCTTCTCTGGCTTGCTTGGCTTTTCCACAATGCTCACTGTCCAGTACCCTCACATAGTTAATAGAGGTAAAACTGATTTCCAATTCACATTAATTATTTTAGAAACCTACTTTGGGATCAAAAAAAATTGAAGCCTGGACTCCACTGTCTATAAAGACAACATATAATAAACAGCCATTTAGTCCCACCCAGAAATCTGCAAATGCAGGAATGTTGCTTGCTTATCTGGGAAGTAAAAGGGAAAACATGTAAAATTATATAGGCTTGTCTGAAAATTCAGATAACCTCTGATATAAATGAAAATATTTTGAAATTTTAAGCTTTCAATATATGAAAAGCAGTACGGCATAGTCTATCCGTTCATTGATCAGAATGTCAGGTGAGAGTTTCTCCAGTCAGCAAAGAAAGGAATGGCATGTTAATGTTCAGGCGAGCTTCCTTTTCAACTTTTAAGAAAAGAGCCATGCGTTACAAATTATCTGATATAAGTTGTGTGGTCGAACTACCATATTGTTGCTCTCATAACCATATTCTTAATGACAATGCACACACTAAACTTTTTGTGGCTGTGAATAGATTTGACAATAGGTCATGTCCATTGTACTGCATTGTACTGCATAATGTAGCAGTGGTGTACATGGAAAATGTACATAATCTACTTACTGAGGTTTGTCTCAGAAGCTCTTTGGGAACAGTATAGTAGCTAAATTATGTCCTTGTTGTTCTAATTCAGTAGAGGCAGCAAGAAACAAAGCAAGAGGTCAATTTAACGAGCTATCAGAAGAAGAAAATAAAAATCAAGACAATAAAGTCAAAAGTGATGCTCTTAGTTCGGAGAATCCTTTATTGTTTCTGCTAGGAAGATGTGAGGCGTATTTTGCCAGCTCAGGAAGCTATAGATCAAATGGATCTTGAAAAGTTAAAAAATCCTTTTTCTTTCAGGAAGAGTTAGATCGGAGATTTTCCAAACTGATGCACACAAAGCTCCCAGAACAGCTTGAAGAAGCTGAGCCTATCAGAATAATGTTAAAGCCTGGTGCTTTGAAGACTTTTTCTTTAAATAGGTGGTGTTTTGCTTTAATCACCTCGGATCTGGCTCCATGTTTTCTGGAGACAGAGAACATGCCAGAAAAAAGAGAGCAAAGAAAAGCTATACAAACCTTCACCAAAGTAGGTGTGTAGCTGACATTCTTCATTTTGAACAGAAGAGTTTGGAGAAACAGAGGCAATCAGGTAATAAAGTCAACATCACTAGGGAACTTGGACAGAAAAGTCTTTTTGCATTAAAGACGTTAAAACTTCATGAAACCTACATCTCAAGGAAGCTGAGAAAAGAAGTCACAAGGAAGAACTCCAGACTGAAGCTGGTGAATCATGAACATTCAAAGAACCTAGAAGTAACAATGCAGAGAAAGCTGGGCAACAAAAGAGCTGTGTCTTGGACACCCAGAAGTGTCAGAGTAAAGTGAGAATATTCAGTCAGGCTCACATGAGCAAAGTAAAGCAAGATCATAGGTATGACCTCAGCACATCTGCAGTGGGTTGACCTTTTCCTCTGCTTGAGATTAGGACAGTGATTATGCAAGGATGAAGGGAGAACGGCTAAGGTAAAGCACAGAGCCAGCACAGACTACTGAGCTGTACGAGGCAACACACAAAAAGATGAAGCACAGGCTGGGAAAACTTCTGCTGTAAATTATTTAGGAAGAAAAACACCTTCTGGATTATTCAATCACAGGATGACCAGAAGCTGCCTGTGGTAGCTGAATGTGGAGAAAGACAAATGCAGTCTCGAGGTTGTCACCGGGAAAATAATTCCAGGAATTATATGGAGCTAATTAGATACACCTGCAGCACAGTATTTATTTTGTGGCCAAATATCTGAACTGTGATATCCCAAGACAACAATACCAAAGGGTGTTTCCAAGTCCTACATGAGGGTATACGAAAATCAGTTGAATTCTTTGTGCGTGTAGTAAGAGCACTGAGGCCAAGATTTGAGCAGTCTCATTCTAAACCATCAGGAGGGATCAGAAACCAGGGAGAGGATTCAGACTTCAGATTAAATCATCTCAGTGACATGTACTGAAAATTTTTCAGGCTAAAGAGTTACAAAGCTCACTCTATAGTAGATACCTATAACTATCTTGGTGGATGACAGGTTAACCACGAGCCAGCAGTGTGGTCTGGCTGCCAAGCAGGCCAATGACATCCTGGGATGCATTAGGAGGAGTGTGGCCAGCAGGTCGAGGGAGGTTCTCCTTCCCCTCTACGCTGCCCTGGTGAGGCCTCACCTGGAATACTGTGTCCAGTTCTGGGCTCCCCAGTTCAAGAAAGATGACGAGCTACTGGAGAGAGTCCAGCGGAGGGCTATGAGGATGGTGAGGGGTCTGGAGCATCTCTCGTACGAGGAGAGGCTGAGGGAGCTGGGCTTGTTCAGCCTGAAGAAGAGAAGGCTGCGAGGGGACCTAATATATACTTACAAATAGCTGAAGGGTGGGTGTCAGGAGGATGGGGCCAAGCTCTTTTCAGTAGTGCCCAGCGACCGGACAAGGGGCAATGGGCACAAACTGAAGCACAGGAAGTTCCAGCTGAACACGAGGAAGAATTTCTTCCCTCTGAGGATGACGGAGCACTGGAACAGGCTGCCCAGGGAGGTTGTGGAGTCTCCTTCTCTGGAGATATTCAAGACCTGCCTGGACAAGGTCCTCTACAGCCTACTGTAGGTGACGCTGCTTCGGCAGGAGGGTTGGACTAAATGACCCACAGAGGTCTCTTCCAACCCCTACCATTCTGTGATTCTGTGATTCTGTGATCTACATTGACTGGGCATTGACCTGGGGTCAGAATCGGTAGGCTTAACGCAGGTGTTCGGTGTCACCAGTACCCCAGGGTATTTTACCTGCCCTCATACAGAGGGTAAACGATGTGGTGTAGATAACATCATACCTACAGATCCTTAGCAGATGTTAGATAGCCCAGGGATCTCAGATGGCACTTAACACTAATGTTCAGGTGACTGAACCATGTCCTGAATCTCCTTTGACTATAGCAGAAGCTTATGTCGTTATATACAGGTAGCCACCTCAAAATACACACCTATCTGCAGATGTTTTTTTCTGTGAGCTGAAACCCGATTCTGGTCAGCACGGTAGAAAATATCATAGCAAAAGAGACCTGTAAATCTTCCATATACAGGAAAGGGAAAGAGTTGAATACCAGAGGTGAAAATCTGTCAGGGGTACACTTGCAGGGGGAGCAAAAAAGGTTGTGACATTCATTTCTTCTCTTCCGAATAACATTGAGTCTCTGAAGACTCTTCTCGATGACCGCCACTACTACACCCAGCTGTAGTACAAAGTGCAAGTCAGAGAACAAAAAGCTAGAGTATACAGAGTAGTGTCCAGAGACATGAACGCTGCAGAGAAGCAACTTCAACAAGGCAAACAAGGGCTTTTCATACTGCTCTCTCCTCTGCAGTCACCAAGTACTATTCTCTAACGAAGTTTGTTCCAGCTGTTCGCCCACTGTACATAATCATCTTGGCTAACTAACCCATTCACTAGCACAAAAACACCATCCAAGCTGTCAAACATCATTCAACCCGAATGAATGAGCGTGGATTGTGGAATCCAAGGCTCCAGTGACAGCTGTGACACATTCACAGCCTTAGTCATGAAGAGCTTCAGCATCTGCGGCATTTCTGATGCTCTCTCATCTCCTCTGCATCTTCAGTTAGAGCACAAAACTCCTGGAAGGAATCCAAAGATCCATCTCTCTGAAACGCAGGAAATGAGTAACTTTACCAAGGCCTTTAACTTGGGCCTTTATATAATGCACTTGTGCTGCCTTCTTTATATTGTTTCTAGGCCAACTCTAAGAGAGAAAGTTCTGCTGTGTGTCCAATATCTTAGATATGTACCAAGCCCAAGCTCATATTTGTCTTTTTGGTACTAGTTATCTCATTTTAAGAATTCACGTACTTATATAAATGTCATTATTACAAAAATTATTCTTTAAAAGGAAATGCTTTTTACTTGTGACCATGAATGTGCCAGTCTATATTTTTGTTAGAAATGAAGAAAAACTTCTATAAACCTGTTTCAAAAGTGTGACAGTAAGAGCACAAACAGAAATGTTATGACTTTATAAAGTCTTACCATTCCAGAAAAAGGAATTAATATTTAAGGATATCTTAGATATTTTAAAATCCCTTTCCAAATAAATATAATTTATTTTTGCTGTGGAGAAGCGTATCTCTTACTACTACACTTTTAAATCCAGTCTAGATACCAGTGTGTTCTGAGCAGTTCAAATACTTTTTTTTCATTTTTTGCATTTTAGTAAGTACCTTTAAAGGCCATAGTTAAGCAGGAAGGTGTTGGTTAAATCCATTTATCAACGGACTGAGGGACTTCTTTAGCTTAGGACAGAGGGTGGATGCAATACAGTAAGAAAGCATTGAGCTATTGATTTATGGCAAAAAGCTGGCTTTTAGGTCACCTAATTCTAAGCATGTTAAGTGCTCCAAGCTGGTCAAAATGTATTTCTCAAGGTACTAACCCTAAGCTAATGACGTCTGGTCAGCATTCATCTCCATTTGCTTGCAACTTACAGTGTACCTATTCACGAGTATATTAGATGAGGCTTGTAGCATTGCACAGCTTCTGGCTGGCTCAGAGAACAGGCAGAGCAAGCCTGCATCTGCCTGCAGAAAATCATGTAGCCATCTGAGATGTGTCCCTGTGTTGATGTATCCCCACCTGTTCACAAAATTGCATTCAAGCTTCATTCAGCAAATCCCTCCTGGTAATTGGACATGCTTTGAAGAAAGAAAGTGTCGATATGCTGAGGAAACCTCTGAGATTAAAATTATCAATGAATAATAATAATAATAATAATAATAATAACAATAATAGACGACACATAGATAGGGTGTTGCCTGAGACGTGGCATGCAGTCTCCCTACAAGGGGCAGAATGAGTTTGCCACTGGTTGAATAAAGGGAAGATGTTGGTGAGGAAGATGTGGGGGCTGCCATAGCAGGCTTGGGCTTTCCAGAAAAAAACATCTGTCACAACTTGCTATTGCTATGTGCTAGCAAAAAATTACCAGCCTTGGCCCTGAGCAAAGATGGGAAGAAGAGAGGAATTACACTTCATGAGGATATCTCTGAGATACCATGGGAGGATTCATCTCACTGATTTTGGATGTGTATTTCTGAGCCAGCTGCTGCAGGAACCTCCATAGGGTGATTTATCTGACCCACTTTAGGATGAGATGAGCCACCCTCCCCACTTATAATGAATTGGGGTGATTAGATTAGACGTGACCATCTAGCTTTCAGATGCTTAAGTGAGAGCAGATGAACGTCACCCAGGCTGCCACACACTTCTGAATGAGAAAGCCTTCCTTCACAAGAAAGGAGTAATAGATTTGCCAGGGGATCCTTTGGGGCCAAGTTTTCACCTTGAGAATGAGAAAATTTATATGTCCACCACTCCTCAGAGATGGACCTAATAAAACATCTACTCCTTGCAAAACAAGAACTTGATTCCATCACATTTCCCTTCAGTAAGGCATTCTTCTTTAAGAATCCCCACCCAGTCAGACAGGACAATATACTGTCTCTTGCAGGAAAAGAAAGTAGCAAAACTTGCCTCATTCTGAGGAACTAAAGAATAAAAATAAAAAATCTAGGCTATTAACACAACACGCAGATTAAAAGGGCTTTTTCTGCCCTAACCCCCATCTCCATTTAGCAGGCTCAACAAATCATAGATAACGCACTATAATTATCCTTCCATTTGCAGCTCCAGAGCAATCATGACCCAGTCGTCTCTAATGGAGTGCAAAAACCAGTGTGATTGAAGCTCTTTGTGAAATGCCTCAACGTTGAACGGACAAACCTGCAAACATATGTGGCAGAAGTCTAAAGTTATAAGTTCATTAAGGAGCTCTTAGACTTCAGTATTCCTTGCATGCTACATAACAACTTATTATTATTGCTATTGCCATGACTATTATTAAGCAGAAGAAGAATTAGACCATATAAATATTTATTCCCTTTTCTTTCAATGTCAGAGTGAATTATGATTTATGTAAACAAAAACTAGAATTGTTGAGTTGATTTGTCAGGGTCTTTTTTTGCCTTGCTTCTTAAAGAGTGATATTAAACAGAGGTTTTCACACCTTATAAAACTCTTTTTTTAAAAGAATCTGTCAAATAAATAGACTAGAGCAGTTTCAGAACACAGTCCTACTGTAAGCCATCCAAGACTAAATTGTGACACCTGAATGAGTGGGTATAAGACTGTCAGGATGCCTCCAGGGAAGATAAACTCTAATGTCAAACGCAAATCAGCTAATTTTGATGGGACAACTATCTCAGAAGAATTTAGATTCAACAGCAACGTAGAATCAAAGCAGAAAATCAGAGTCCCTGCAAGTGCGTCTGTATATTTATGCAGGAATCTTTCCAAGGGAATATTCCTCAGCACAACAACTAAGCTAGCTTGAAATGCTCTCTGTGATGATGTTCGTACTTTTTATTCAGGAGACAGAATAATTTGGTGCCTGCTAAGAAATTCTATCCTGAAATTATTAATCCAGCTACTCAACAGATCAGTTCAGCAGCTTGCATAGGGATAGAATCAATGAACTGCAGTGAAATACATAAACAAGACTTGAACAATCTGACTTGTTATGCGCAAGTTCCTGCTTTATCTTGTGGAGATAAAAGTTCAAGTCTAAGAAGACAGATCAATAAATTGAGAGAGCAAAAGGTGGTCAGAGAATAAAGCACAAGCAAAGCCGTGAGGTGAGGGATGGATATTCTGCTGTGAAGCACTCTGAAAAAAGGTGCCTTTCTTCCCAGATATTTGTGCCCACTCAGTTACAATCCAAACAGCATTTTGACAGCCACTACAGTCCCATGAATTCTAGTATTTGTTAACGTTGTGGAAAACTACTACACACCTTTCTGTATGCAAAGCATTTCTTAAGAACAGAACAAGTTCAGCACTGAGGGAACTGGAAAAGTATCTCGTCAAGCGATTCTGTATATATCGGGTAGGAGGAGTACTCTGAAACAGAGTGGTGTTACAGCTGTCCCTGACGATATGTTATCAGCAAAGATGACTTTAAAGCTGTGGACAGGAAAAAAAGAGGGAGTTCCTCACTTGTGCATTTACATCCCTTTCAGCAGAGTTGTTCCACTTCAGCGCTGGTGTGGAAAACTTACTCCAAAATCCCATTGACTGCAGCGTGTATTGAATCCTGCCCCTGCTCTGTTCACTGGAGATATGGGATGGCTGGACGTGAAAGGAGAACAGGGAATAGAAATAAAGGAACATAAGCCAACACAAAAATACACTTTGTTGACTTAAAGATTGAGGCTGCACTCTCTGGGCCAAGTAGTGGGGTGAAATAAAATTCAGTATCTCCACTGACTTCTATATCCTGAGATCAGTTTACCACTCCTAAGAACTGTGGCAAATAAATAATGCCTCTGTTAAAACAGGACTAACTCTAAGACCTGAAATTTCTGTAGGTCTTTCTGCCAGACATGAATTACAGCATGATCCTGTCCTGAGTTTACTTTTCCTCAGTGCTTCTTAACTTCAATACTCTGGTTTCATTAAAAGATAATCTGAGCTAATTTAGGAATTAGACTGTTTGTACTAAGTGTGCTCAAAGGGAAGAAAAGGAAAACAAAATCTGCTACACTGAAATGAATCAGCTTGGGGACATGGGTCTCAACTTATCAAAGGCGTAGGCACATATGGAACTCAACCCCAGAAAAAATATCTCCAGGATGCCAGCTCAGTCAGCCAAAAGAAGAGAGATGTGATGAACAAAGGTCTGAACGTGATCAACAGCACAGCCCACAATCTCAGAAATCTCTGTTTTTCTCTCCCTGGTACCATCCCACAACACAGCTTCTGCCTTCGTGTTTATGAGCTTCACACATACACCGACAACAGCAGATCCAGGGAGCTACATGAGGCTGTGGCACCACAATGCAAACAGCAGACATCTTAAATCTACAGGGAGGAAGGAGCCCTCCTGTTTTCTTGCAGGGACCCTCAACAAATGACAGAAAGCTAAAATCAAGGAGCGATAACAAAATTCCCTCTTTAAAGATAAGCATGTGTATTTATCGCACATAAAGCCCCCATGACCTTGGAGTCTGTGCAGTGCCAATGGTTATCCTTCCAGTCACTGCACATATGCCTTTGACTGGAAAATACAAAACAACAGAAACCTTCCACCCTGCGATGTCCAAGCCAGATTACCGGTACAATAACAGATCAATTGTAGCTGTCCTGAAAGAACAACAAAGCAGCAACTATTGCCTTCAGCGCATAGAAACAGGAAAAATAACACAGAAGATGGTAACCCAGAATTATAACCGAGATACAAGCAGAGACATCAACTTTAATCCAGCCCCTGTTATTGCACTGAATAGCATTCCTTAATTATTCATCAGATTGGAGCACTGTTGCCTTACCCATTCTATAGGACAACTTCTTTCAAGACAGCTCCAGTGTGCTCTGCATTAGCCAAGTACAGACACCTGTATAACACATTCTTTCTCCATAGCTATACCAACACCACTCTGAGTTTGCCTTCACGCTGTCATTGACAGTGACCTTAAGTAATCATACATTCCCTTTGATTAGCATGTGCTAGCCATGGAAACGCTTCCCCGCTGTACCTGACCAGCGTTGCACAGGCTGAATAGAGAAGTGAGATGGCTGTGTACCCAAATAACATCAAATGAAAACCTATTTTTTTGTTTGTTGATTCCAACAGATTAAAAAAAACAAAACACTCCAAGAGCTACTTCAGTTACATTGCATATTGATGTATCAGCCCAACACTTGCCCTGTAATTAACATACACAAGACGGATGGTAATGCATAATACCCCAGGAAAGAATCAGGTCACTCCTCTGCCTTATTCACTTTAGTTCATATTTTTATTAGTATTATAATTACCTCCAGTGCTACGCCAATATATTCTTCAAGCTGAAGGCCAGATTTCTTTTACCAGCAGATTAGATGCAGAGGAAAGCCACTGACTTCCAGGGAGTTCTTCCCAACCTGATTCTATGCAAGTGGGATGGTTGTCCAGCCGTAAACACTGGTATGTCACTAAACAAATCCCTCTCTCTTTTTCTCATGCATTTTCCAGTCCTGAACAGCATGCTGCATTATCTTTCTCTCCCTGGCTATGAACTCTTCAGATTCCAATACATACCTGAACTGTTCACACGTTAAATTCACAGCACAGTGGTAAAGAGTCTGCCCTGTACTCTGTCCCTCTGACTTCGGATGTGCTTTGCATAAAGATGGTATTATTAGAACCAGCTGTTCAAATACTGATAAGGAGAATTGCAGAGAGGCATGCAAGCAGAGGTCAAAGGCACACTAACAGCATCTTTTACTGCTACCCCACAGTAAAGACAGAGAAGTCCTGGTGCACCGCTCGAAGGGTGAATGAGAGTTTCTGCGGCAGGTGAAGATGCAGAACCGCAAAGGGATCCTTCAGCTCGCAAATGCCAACAGCAGCTCCGGGTCCGTTAGCAAGCGGGTTTTATTTACCAGCCATATTGTTTTAAAACCAGACGTGATTCCCATACCGAGCACGTTAACCTGTCACCACTTGCGAAGGGAGATTTATTTGTTTGAAAAGAACCAAAAGCTATCTCGAGGACGCGTCCTCAGCGCCTGCAGCAGCGGCTGAAGGCAGAAAGCCTGCATGCAATCCCCCCCCCCCCC
>Ga0065711_1000110_pt1 | contig 99103 bp, 52 predicted proteins | sample Hoacrofraction12_FD_59098 | JGI IMG/M metagenome (GOLD analysis project Ga0065711, IMG submission 59098) | Hoatzin crop microbial communities from Cojedes, Venezuela - Epithelial fraction 12 v2 (version 2) | ecosystem: Host-associated > Birds > Digestive system > Esophagus > Crop | place...
CCCCCCCAATTTTCTTTCTATCCTGTGTGTGTGCATCCACAGGAAGAAAAAAAAACAACACCCCTTAAAAACTTTAGACCGTAGAGTTTCATGTGTGCAGAATTAAGGAAGGTGAAGAAGTCTGAGATTACTTCAGAAGATGACAAAAAGCAGCATCCATTCTCAGGAAAACACCCCAAAATTCTGGAGATGCTAGGAGGGAGCGGAAGAGTGAACCAACACTTCTGGGTTGCTAAGAGGTTAAAAAAATTGTCACACTTTCAAAGAAGAAGAAAAAGACAAAAGACATGAAGAATAAACAGGAAATTTAGAAAATCTATTTCACTCAAAGTAGCAAACATCTGGAATAAATTGTCAAGAACTTCAGACCATCAAAGCAAAGTATTAATGAGGTTAAGAGGCAGCTAGATGGGAGGAGGAGACTGAAGAATACAGTGACAAAGGAAAGAGGTGGAGCTGAGATAAACCTAGAGGCAACAGGCTCATTAGCCTACAGGACTTTGTTTCTCTCTCTGCCCAATACTTTCTTATCTTCCCATTGGTCCAGTGTTAAAATGTTTTGACTTTTTTTTTTCCTGCTGCTTTTTGGTTTATGGAAAGCAAACAATATATTCCCCCCCCAGGAATTCCGTGCTGGGATCTACAACATGCTACTTCATTGGTGAGCCTCTAATTTTCCAAGTTTAACGTGGAAAAGTACAAGAAAACTGAATACACGCTACTCCTTCCACCAGGTAGAGCTTTCTGAAGTCTGGAGTTCTGATTCCTCCCTTTCACACTTCAAATTAAGAAAAATTCTTACTTTTGTTACAGAATGTTTCTTAAAGAAGAAAAACCTAGTCCTTTTAATCAAAAGGATTTAGTAAACACTCCATTGATTCAAGAGCTCATTTATGAAAAAACTCACTTGTTTTAAAATAATTCAAACCAGGCTAAACAACACCTTTAAAGATGACAAAAAACAGTAGGCATAAACGAATAAGGAGTCTAAGAAGGAAATACTTAGCATGACTTATCCCTTAATATCCAGATTCCTCTCTAGAAGGGATAATCAGAAAGCCATGTTGGCCCTTATTCAAAAGAAAATGGTCTTCCATGTCTGCCTGGACTGTTATTAACTATATTGGTTACATTCACGGTCATTAGCATCCTTTAAAAGATGATCTTGGGATTTCATTTTCCACTTCCCATTATTGAGCAATGGAATATTCATAAAACAGTAGACGGAAACAACTCAGAAGAAAAAAAAAAAGAGAAAGCCTCCAAGTTCCCATGTCTGCCAGTTAAATTAAACTAAACTAAGGATTCAACATGAAATTGATTCAGGAGCAGCAGTATACATGCACACAACATTAAAAAGCATACTGGGGGGGATACAGAATAATAAAACATGCGCTTGCCTGTCTTCTGTTGTAATAACCACATGCAAACTTCAGCCAAGCCTGACAGAGTGGGAGAGGTTTCAAAGATACGAAGTTCCTGCGGGTTTCACAGTATAGGCAGCTGGGTAAAGGACGAAGATGCACTGAAGAGCCCTACCACAGTGTAGTGCGTATTAGAAATAAGAGAATCCACACCAGCCCTCGTTACTTGTCTTATAGCACAGGGCTGCTCCTGCTGTTTGTTATCAGCTAAGCACTCACATCTGAGGAGTCAAAGTTTTATTGGGAACATCTGCTCTTGTCTTTGCAAATGGCAGCCGAAGCTCTGCTTCAGTCTCAACCACTTCTCTGTTAGCTGTTCCCAAATCCCTGTCTGCACCTTTCCAGCCTGAGAGGAGCCCAGGGCTATGGTGGGGCCACCACACGCTGGCAGGGGCACGAGGACAGCTGACCGGCACTCGCTCTCAGAGAGCCCCGTGCTGCCTCACAGCACCAGGGGTTTATTTTCAACCCAAAACAAAAGAAATACGCCTTGGTACTTCTAAGGATCAACGAGTTCAACCAGAAGGACTTGGAATGACTGGATGCATGCAAGTTACCCAGATCTGTTGGTGAATGTAGCCACCAACTGACACAGCGGTCACAAGGGGAGGGGCGTCTCCTTCAGGAGCCAGGTCAGACGTAGTTCCTTGCTTCAGAGGTCTAAAGCATCCTCTGGGACATCCCTCACTAGACTGACTATAAAAAAAACACCAAAAACCCTATTCCTTGCTTCAGCACTTCAACAAGATGCCACGAATACCCACAACAATTCAGCTGGCCAAGGCCTCTTTTTTTCTCCCAGTTCTAACACAGGAGAATGAATGATAGAGGGGCTTTGAGGCACTCTGCTCCCTTTTTCTCCCCTATTGTTACCTTGTCATTAAAGCATAACTAGAGGGAGCCATCTGGAAAAAAAGATTAAAAGTTTGCTCCACCAGCCAGGTATGCGGACAGGCAGCCCGGGCAGACCCTGCCGGTGAGAGCCCGCTGCCCATCGCCTCGGTCCCCAGAGCTTAACCAGTACCAGCACGATCCGCACAGGCACATAACACAGGAGATCTTTAATACTAAGAAGCAGGCAGTTGTTTTTTCAGTGACTGAGGGGTGCTTTAATGAGCACTCTGTGTTATAGTGGCTGGAAAAAGGTGATAAGCTTTCTCTGTTATATGAAAAGCAAGAGGGTTACTTTACATAATCAGCCACAGCTGACTAAACAGGGCCCTGAAAGTCGTTCACGGCCAAGGTAAGACAAAACAAAACAACAAAGCCCCCACAACCTTTCCATCCCGCCTGCCCCAAAGAACCAGTTCCCCAGGCACAAGCCCAGGGTTGACCTGAGGCCTCCAACACTCTAATTAATAAGCTGCTCGGAAAAAAACACTGGCTTACCTTGGCACTCTGAGGTCTCGCCTCCACGTTGGCAGTGCAGGAGCAGGGAGAGGAGAGCCAGACCATCCACAGACACGGAGCAGCCCCTGCGACAGCCTCTGATGGTGCCTGTCTGGCGGAGGTTCCTGTGGGGCAGGGTGGAGCCCGTCAGCCTTAACCCCCCACACCTGTGAGGCTGGGGCAGTGCTGGGAGCCGCCCTCCCACCCCACACCCGTGTGGGAAGGGTCCCGCTGTCAGCCATGCTCAGGGCAGGGCCCTCAACCCCAGAGCCGAGCTCATGGCTGCAGCACCACACCAGAAGGCAAAGCCTCGCTGCCATTTGCCAAGCAGGGCTGCTGCAGCCGCCATGTCTCCCCAGCACAGCCACGGCTGAGGGAAAGCTTGGCTCTAGCGCCCAGCCGGGCTGCATGGGCTCGGGGGGTGGCCCCGCTCTAGCTAGCACCTAGGTGCTTAACCCAGGAACAAACCTAAACTTTTCCATCTTTTTTCAGGATATCAGGGCGGCACGCAGTATTTTGGCATTACCTGCATGCTGCTGTTTGTACAAACTTGGGTGAACTGTAACGCCAATTTAAGAAGAAATCACTGATGCTTCCTTAAGGCTTTCCGCAGTTCTAGACAAAATACGGATACTTGTACTGCTTCAGCACTTGATTCACACCAGTATTATTTTTCCAAGCATTAAATTCTGTCACAGCCTTTACACTCTCGGCCCAGCTGGAAGGGCAGAGATCCTTGCTGAAATTAGCTAATTCCTGTTCTATACATAACTTTCTGGTTGCTATCTAAACTACATCATTTTCATATGTGATAGTTTAAAGGCAATATCTTAGTAGTAAATTCACAGCAATTTATCTCTTTCTGGCTTGTAAGAGGAAGCCCCCAACCCCACTCTCTCTGGTAATGAACTTTCTACTCATCACAGCTGTGGTGGTACTTGCAGCTTCCAAAACTTAAAGGGACAAGGTAGGAGAAGTAAAGTTACATGCCATCCTCTCCAGTTTTGTGTAAAACGACTTTTTTTGAACCATGTGAGCCTGTGACACACTGAGCAGTATCAGTTTTCAGTACAGTGCAGGTAGGTTCATGCAGGAAGCCAAAACACATACAAAGCAAGAATCAAAAAGGCTTTCAGCAGCACTGTGCAAGACAGCTAACGGAGAACCAGCTTCGCCCCTTCCCAAGTGTGCAGTGGGACGTGGTTTGTCTGTGCTGTACGGGTATATACAAACTGGCTGCTGCTTGAGCTTGGTGAGTGGCTTTCACAGTTATCCAGACAACCACGGTTCTTCTCCAGAGATCGCTTTTTTTATGCTTTCCAGTAATGAAAAAGACAAAAGCTGTAACACCTGTAGCAAGTGCCTGACCAAGCCTGTCCGGAGATTTGTTGTGGGCCAGCTTGCAGGCCCAGCATCTGGAATGGCAAGGTAGCCACTGGCTACTGGTCAACAGAATACATGGCTGATGCTGACTCTCTACCTACTTGCTGTGTGACCTCAGCCAAGACAGTTCTTATCTTTCTGTTTTCTTTCAGTCCTCTGGCTGTTTGGATCTCCTTTCACTCGTGTACATAAGGTCTCTTACCCCGTGAAAGGGCAGCTACTGTCTTCTAATCACTGTAAGGAAAAATTCCTGCCTGGCCTAGCATCTGAGCTCTGTATTCATGTAGAAGCAGCTGATCAAATACCAAGATTGCTAGTGTATTTTGCAAAAAAAAAACGATATTACTGAGGTCAAAAGGCACATTAAGCAATTATTTAAACTGAAAGGGACAGTAACAAATGGCAACATTTCCCCAGGTAAGGACTCAAGGAGGTATTGCCATGCTTGACCTTAAATACCTGAGTTATCATTCCTAGGCCCCTGCTTTATAATCTGCGGAGTCAGACAGATGCTTGCAGAGGCTGAATCAGAGGAGAGATGAACTTAAGTGCCCTGAAAAGCCTATTCAAGGACCTCTCTTCCTTCAGTCACTGAAGAGAAGTCCCGCAGAGATAAGCCTCCTTGGATATACACTAGATTAAAGTGGCCAAAGTTAAGACAATACACATGAGAATCCCCCAAGTTATATAACTCTAATAAAAATTTCCAGGTTTGCACGTCAGAAAACTCTTATTTCAAATACTGTGCCCACATGTGCTGCAGAGATCCAAAGTCTGGCTCCTGCAATGCAAAGACCCTCTCATGCCTTCCGAAGTCTTGAGTTTGGAAAAGGGCATAGCAGCATGTTGAAGGACAAGGGACCTCAGGTGCTGCGGCTGTACGGACAGTTCTTCACAGCATCAACATGTCCAGAAGGGTTCCTTCACAAGTTCTGAACCCTAGCCATGTAATCAGAGTGGTGGGAGCTGAAGCCTCTTCTGGTGCAAGCCGTGGGCTTGTCTTTAGGAATCCAAGTGGATTTGCTCTTGCATATAAACCAGCTTTGTTGAAGCTGGTTTCCCCCCAGTCATAGTGGGAAATCCATTCTCACTGGGTATAAGCATTAGCATAGGATGACTTAAGAGAGATACGGCTGGCTATGGTTCAGGGATAACATCTTGCTTATGACCACCTGAATTTAAACAGACTGATGGGGAAATGAAGCAAGGTCCACAGCTGAGAAACTTATTCTGTGTAGTTGCCTACAGGCAGGGTAAAGACCAGCAACCGAGAGTACAGTTAAAAAATATGTCCAACATCAATTATCACTGCTAAAATCAGAAGACATTTCAAGGATGACAAGGCAGAAGGAAGAGGAGGAGGAGGAGACTATCCTAGGGTCAGACACTGTTCAAATATTAAGAATTTGGAGGACAAAACAGAGAATACACACAAAATTTGTGGATGATGCACTGTAAGCTAAGGCAACTCATGTGGAGTTTGGAGGACAGAGACAGAATTCAGAACAGCCTTAAACTGAAGGAAGGTGGAAAAATCAACAACAAGGAATTCAAGATCAGTGCAGATCATTACATGTTAGAAGAAAGGCACCAGTAAAATTCAGAAAGCAATTGCTTAGGCTGTAGTTCTTCAGGAAAGGATCTGACATTCAAAGTACAGCACAGATTGATCATACGTCAACCCAGTAAAAGGCAAGCGTCATTGAGGCTGTATTAACAATGCCGACATATGTAACATCACAGATTTATTGAAGTTGGAAAGCACCTCTGGAGATAGTCTAGACCAAACCTCCTGCCCAGAGCAGCATCCACTAGGGCAAGTTTCCCAGGACCATATCCAGTTGGGTGTGGGATATCTGCAGTGATGGAGACTCCACAGTCCATCTGGGCAACCTGTTTCAATATTTGACCACCAGCACAGTGAAAAAGTTTAAACGAAATTTCCTGCATTTCACTTTGTGCCAACTGCCTCTCATCCTGTCAATGAACACCACTGGGATGAATATGGATTTACTGTACTCAGTCCCATCATGCAGGTCATTAATGGAAATGTTAAACAGTATTGGCATTGCATTTTCACACAGAAAGCTCATACTTCTGACAATCTGCACCTTTTTAACATTAATGAAAATTCAAGGTATGTCCTTAGATAACCCATGCTGGCACATTACCAAGGTAACAGAGGCAGAGGGGAATCGGATCTAAGGAAGTTTCTGGAATAGACAGAACAGGCTATAGGGTGATCAGAAGCAAGCAGTTACTAAGAAAGAGAGGTCTGCAATAAACTTTTCCCCACATTGCCTAGAAAAACACATAACTTTCACTGCTGCTGAATCACAGGGGTGTTTTTGTTTGGTTGGTTTTTATAGATAACCAGCCCCTGAAATATTTGTTCCATTCTGGCTGGTGCTGGATTTCTGCATCCAAGTTTTAAGAAAAATTTAAGTTAATCCTAATGAGAGCAAGAAGAATTAGAATCATAGAAAAGATTGCTGAGAGGAAAAGTTGGAAAAAGAATGTTGAAAAAAAGAAAACTAAACAGTCTTCCACTGTGCTAACATTCATTACAAAGAGGATGCAAAGGAGGAAATTGGCTTAATTTGCAGACAGAAAGATTTAGGTTAGATGGTAGGGGGAAAAAATGCATAAATATAAGGCTAGCTTTGGACTTGAGGCTACCTAGAAAGTTTAGACAGGTCAGACAAACATTTCTAACAACAATCCTGCCTCCAAGCAGAACAACAAGCTGGGGGAAACTCATGAGAACCTTTCTCTACCTTTTATGACAGTCTGTTTCAAAGGCCGCTCTACCCATCCACAAGGTTTCAGAAAGGTTTACAGGATTAAACATTTAAGAGTTAATAAAACACATTCTCAATTCTACACTGTTTCTTTCAGTTTTCCCCATACAAATAGTAATCATTTGTGAATGGGCTGACACTAAAGAGCAACTGCCAAGGTTCACACAAGTTCAGTTCCCATCTGATCATTTTAACAGTGAGAATCTCATTCTGTGGGATTACCTCAGCTCTGTGTTCCCTTTAGTTATTTGAATCTGTATTCAAAACCCATAAGCACAGCTCTATGTCCCCAAATGAAAATAGGGATTGAAATTAAATTTGGATTAATAAAGATTCTTAGAACAAGCCTGTAATATTTTCATGGTATTTATCTGAACATCTGTCCTTCCCCTTATAGAAGGGGAGAGTTACAGCTCCAAATTCCCTTGCATGATGGTCCAAGAGCCCACGGTGCAGAAATGCAAATAAGCAAGAAGCTTGGTGGTATAGCCCAGCCCAAAGATCTCTTCAAGCACTCTGTGATAGGCATGTCTACTGCACTGCCCTTGACGTGCAGCAAGTCTGGGGCAACAGACAGGAAAAAAAGGGAGAAAAGGATTTTGAGCAAAGAGAAAAGTGCACCAATGAGGAAGGGGCAGCAGCACTGCAAAAAACCTGAAGGCAAGGAGGTAGGGTCACATGGAACTTAAGGCTTTATAGAGCCCACGAACCACTGCAGAGAGTCATGAGAGCTCTGGGTGGCTGAAAGCATGCTGGTGGTGCATGGTCGTTCGGCAGCAGCTGGAGGATCGCACAGTCTGCATCCTGGTTTTGTCCCATCAGGAACTGGAGCAAATTTGTACTGAAATTCAAGCAGAGCTTCTGGTTTAGCTTCCTCCAAAAAAGCTACCTAAGTTGCTCAAGGTAAGCAGGGACAATCAAGTGATTTACTTCAAAACTGCATTGTTCCAGAAAAAATTGCTCATCTAGACAAAGCCTACCTCAGCCTAGTCTGCAGTAAGGCGGTCCTATTTTCCGCCCATCCCACAGCTCCCTGCTCCTGCCCCATCTGCAGCCACTGGGGAGCAGCAAGGGCTGGCAGCAGGGTGTGGTAACATGGCCAGCAGGAAAGTGGCCTCACCAATATCCAAGCAAGGCAAGCCTAAAGATAGGTTCAAGAGTTCAGATCATCAGACAAGTCTATGATGATGAGGCAGGTCCAAGACCAAGACAAAAAGTCAAGCTGCAGATCAGGGTTATATTCAGTGACAGTTACTACAGCCATACACAGTTTGGTGATATCTAGGGAGGTCCACAGTGGCACAGAAGGCCCAAGGAGTAGTGCAGGTCCAAGAGTGTAGCTCAAAAAAGCTTTGAAGACTGTGGGCTGAGCTTAAATGGGGCTCTTGGGCCCCCAGGCAGCAAGTGTGGGTGGAGGTCCCAGGTGAGACTTGTCAAGGCCATTAAGGCTTATTAGTGCACTCAGGGCCTTGATAGTTGCAGCCAGGAAAGAAAGTTTAGGGAGCTGATGCTACTGAAGAGCAAGGAGGTTTCTTAGCATCTGATGTGTGTGTATGAGCTCTAGTGCTGACCTGAGGGAGGAAGGGAGGGGGTGCAATCAGGAGAAGGGGGGAGTGTTGAACTGCTCAGACCAGACTTCCATCAGCCTAAGATGCCACAGAGCTGCACTTGAAGAAGTCATGTAACTAGGCAGTAACAGATGAAAAAGGGCCCATCAAAAAGTGTGCATGCTTCAATGGAAAAATGTGACCTCATCTTTGAAGAGCACTATCCTCAAAGTTTTTGCCTATCAGCTTGCATGAGGAAAAATAAACCTCTCTAGACTAAACGCTACAGTTAACCCTGTAGGCTATTTTATCTAGTCTTCAGTCTCATTCTGAAATCTTTAAACAATGCAAAAACCATAAGCACCATCTGACATCTGCTGCCTGAGTGACTTCAGCTCATATTATTGGAACAGTCAGTACTCATTTGGTTGGGTATGTGATTTTGTGGAGCTCATACAAGACAGTGTTAGACTTTGCAGGTGTGTTTGCAGCATACAAGAGCATTTTCCAAACCCACCACTCAAACAATTTCCAAATGAAGTCTGTGAATGAAATATCCATTTTGCAGCCCTCTCCCATAAGCAGCTCCTTTCTTTGCTGAGAAGTGCTGCAATTTGTTTGGGTCTGCATAAGAGCCTAAAGCAGAAGCTCATAAAAGCATCTTTTCTACTGTGCCACCAAAAATCCTCTACCTCCATGATGTCTCATTGCCTATCTACAACCCCACCCCATAAGGTCATATACCTCTGAAGAGAAACACATTCTGGGGAGAAAAGAGCCATCACGTGAAACAGAGGCAAGAACTGTGCTTGTACAAGAAATCAAAGCTTCTGGTGAATAAGTCATGAGGTGGAAAAAAAGGTCATGTAGGCTCTTGCATTGCATGAAGTTTTACTAGTCCCCAAAGCCCAGTCAAGCTGCACACCTTGTTGGGAGGAACAGGTCTGGGTGACCCTGCAATTGTTTCGAATGTTACAGGAACACGCAGCAAGAAGTGCTAAAGCCGTCTCCACATCTTCAGCAAGATTCATGCAAGAAAGGGCCGAATTTTGCTTCTAGCTGTGTCTACTGATATGTTTAAGAGAGACAATTACTGCTAGATACAACTGGGAATCACCTACCTACACTAGAAGTGCAGTGCTGTTACAGGAATAAGCACAGTGCTTCTGGACATAAGGCAAAGGGTGAGATTTATTTTGTCACGTTTGTGTCTGCTAAGAGCCTTCTCATTCCAGTTGTTCTATGTTACTGAAGTGCACTGAGTGCAGGGTTTTGCTGGAACAACAGAAAATGCAGGTGGGGATGAAAGTCACATCCCCGAGTCATGCAGATGCTAAAGCTTTTTGTGTAATTTCTGCCCCTCTTGATGAGGGCAGAATTTGACACCTAGCCCTAAAGTTCTATTTCTTCAAAGACTAAGATGTAAACAGAAAATAAGAGGCTTGTTACCTCCTCTCAATATCCATGGGACTGTGGTGCCAAAAACACTGATGCAAAAGGAAACCATTTTCATTAGTTGTTAAAACAGCAGAAGCTGGTTTTACTTTGGCTGCAACATCTTTCTGACTCCCACGCAGGAAGTATTCATGCAATATTCCACATAGGCAGAATATGTCCAGTTCCTAGAAGTCCAAATACAAGAAACTGCAGCCCATTTTAGAAACCATGCTCATCTTGGATTATGAAAGCGAGAGGTAGTCTGCTTTCGTGTGTAACCCTGGGCTACAGCTCCTGAGTTCTTTTCTGATCTTTGTCCCTAGACTTCTGATGATTTTTGGCAAAACACATCCTTCCAGTGTGTGCCTCACCTGTAAAACAAGGCTAATGACCAACGGGTGAGAGACTAGGTGTTCTTGTTATTTCCTGGACAACCTCCTACGTACCATAAAGGTACCTCTGAAAGGGGAAATTTGTTATTACTGGTTTCTAAGTGCACCTAGGTAAATTTTACTATAAGAAAAATAGCCACTATTCCGCTATTTCTGTTCTTTCGCACCAAAGCAAATGAGTGAAGTGGCTTATGAAACTGGCCACGTCATGGAGTCAGAAAAGGCATACTGCATATTCACAAGAGCTTAAGATTGTTTTATTTACACTTTCATTGCTAGGGGCTGTGAAATGGAACAGAATTCTATTTACCAAATACTCTTCCTGGTGCAATAAGTTAGAAGATTTCTCAATTAACACATGGAGCTTATGTATAAAAGACAAGAGGTTAAGCAACACTGCAGTGCCCAGTGGACCATCTGGTGAACATTAGGATTGTCAATAAATCACGAAAGCACCAGTTCATCAAGAAAATTCCATTTCAAACCACTGACAGAAAAAAAGATGGGAAAATCTCACAAAATTGGTATTTTCATCTTTTATAAAACCAGGAGCATTAAGTAACTTTAATCTAATTTCAATTGTTTTATTCCTTCTCTTCTGATGACCACATGGCTTCACATACTGAATGTTTAGCCCTTTGTCTTGCACACAAAATCATTGTGAAATAACTTGGTTCATCGTCACAGGAGAAGCTCATCTCTTTCCTCTTAGTCTTTCTCTTCACCATGGGTGATAACGTAACAGAGGTTCTTATAGTCAAGATTACCAGAGACATCTGGAGGGAAAGCAGCAAACATCTGTTTGATCTGCCAAGCAAACAGGAGATAAGTGTTACAAACACAGGCCTGTGGGACAGCAACATGCACTGCTTTTCGTTTTCAACCCAGTTCAGCTCCCTTCTGGCTTGATCCGTTAACCACCATGGAAAATTTTTCCTTAGCTTCAGCAAAATTGAAATAGGAATTAGGGCACAAATAGTTAATACAGTCCTGCTGGAATCCCAAGAAAGTTCCCTGTCAGAAAGAGCTCTCCCTGAAATCCAAGTAAGCCCTGGCCAAATAAGGTACTACAGTCTGCACTCCCGCCTGTTCTTGCCATGAACCAACTCCACTCCATCTCCTCTCTTGAAAATAAAATCCCTCTAAATTCTTCCCAGCCAGCAGAATCCATGTTCAGTCTCACACAAATCACACAGTACCTCATTTCAGAATTCATTTTAGATTTCAAACAAAATAACTCTCACAGAGACGGAAACCAGATCACAGTCCCCACCCAAACCCACTTGCACTCTAGTAAATTCATTGCCCTGCTCACCACAGGAAAGAACAGCAAGAGACAGGCCACGCTTACACTTGGATGGAAGTCCAAAGAATCTGTTTGACTTTGATTTAGCCATGGAGCTATTCAGAAGAGATGCTTTGAATTGTTTCTAATTGCTAAAGCTGGCATCAACCTTCTCTCAGTATGGATTTAGCTGAATTCATGCATTTAAAGAAGGGGCAAATACTTATTGCTGCATATTTTGAGTAAAGAAGGTGGTCCTTACCTCTTCTTGACTGAAACGGTCTGCCTGTGTCATAAGCATTTCTTTGATGCTGTTCAAATAAAATGAAATAACCTGATTAAAGGGTGATAATGGCACATGACAATTCAGATGGCAAGATCCCTCCTGAAGCTGCGTGAAAGAAAATCTGTGTGACCGCATAAATTAGAGCTGTTAATCCTTACATGATATTGTAAGAGATTTTCTGTGGGCACCCATCAGTGTCAATGCCTCGCTCTGCCAACTTATTTTGCTTTTGTGACATTTTATAGAGGTTTAAAATTGTGTAAGGTTATTACTCTAATTGAAATACAGCAATTTTGCATGTTTATCTTAACCTAAAATGGTAGGTTTTCTCACTTGCTGTTTAAAGTTTGGATCACTTAGCAAAACCAAAAGAGAGAGTATTTTCTGTAAAATCTGAGGATGAAAGGAATAGAGCATGAAATGGGAAAGAGGACTTGAAAGAGAACTCCAACAGCTATTCCGAATCATCATCTGAGACTCCCTTCATTTGCATGCAGTCATTCCCAGAGGAGGCTGTGAAACTGCATGAGACCTGTTGTATTTCATGGTACAATGTCTTGATCTGGAGTTACAGCACTGTAACACGGAGCTTATCCCACACACAATCTGTATCCTATGCAATTACATCAAAGAGAATATTTTCGGGACAGTTTCAGCTGATTTACCCTCTGTTTTCAAACCCATTGTGGGAAGTCAGTTGAGCATGTAATTTTTTTACCTAAGTTTATAGGCAAATAGAAAAGCCAGGAAGAATGGTTACTGTTTATAGCCTAACCCCTTTAGATAAAATGTTTTTATATTTTGCCCAGTTAGTTACTCATGTGCTGAGGGCAGTACATGCACAATGTGCTAGAACATCCACCGGTATGAACTCAGTTATATCACACAAACATGCCTTTCACTTGCACTAATAATTTCCCTTTCCTGCAGAAAAATTCCTAAATTAATCTCAAGGAGTTTGCATTCACACTGAAGAGGCAGAGTCGTCTCCTACTGTTCTACCAAAGATATTTATACATTATCAGTACTTTTTCTAGATCAGTGAAACAGGCTATAAACCTGTGATAACAGATGAGCAGTCTGTTGTACAAAATCAAAAGCTGAAACAAGTACAGAAATCTCTTCTGGCTTGTAGATTTGAAAAAAAGTCTTCTTTTTTGAAGAATTTGTCGTGGGGAGAGCAATAGCTGTTCCGGTAACAGCTCTTTCTGCTTTTTAAAGTGAACATTTATTCCTGCTTTTGAAAGTGAATATTTAAAACAAACTATTTATAATAGAAATCTTGCCTGCACAGGAACACTTCCATAGGAGCAAAATTCATCTACTGCGGATGCAGGTGTTCAGGCGAAACAGTGAAGATTCCCTGTCTGCTCCCATACTCCATACATCTCGAGTGAAAAAAGTCACACAGACAGAAGTGTAGTTTTGGTGACAAAGCTACAACTGTGCTTCCTCACATCTCTGACACACACATTTTTTTCCAGGAAAAGGCTACAACAAAGACATATCCCAACTGGCATGAGGCATATACACTTCTGCACCTCTTTCTTCTCGATGTGAAGTGCCCATTTGGAAGGATGGAAAGGAAAAAATTGAAAAAAGAAGTTTCTGGGTAATGAATAAAGATCTTACCCAGAAGGACAAGAGGGAAAATATCCATGCAAGTTTTGGGAAATACTCTGAAGTCACAGACTTAAGCTATTGTATATATTTTCACTACAATTACCATCCTCTTTACTTAGCTATGTCTTTCTTCATCTCTTTGTCTCATATTGCTGTTTCTTTTTTGTTATCCCAGCCATTTGTTATGTGACTGCCTTTTCTGAAGTGGAATTCTCAAATGATCAGTGGGTGAAAGAGTAGCAAGATCATTCTCATCAGCATAAATTGATCATCGGATATATGTGCACCGGGGCAAACAGCATCAGCAAATGTAAGTAGGAAGTGTGATACAGGATGGAGCTCAGTGAATAGAAGGAAGCACTTACAGCAATTTTGTCAGAAGTCACAAATAAACTTTATCACAAACAGGACTGAATTAAAAAGAGATCTGGGCACTATGTGTCTTCTATTCACATGCTTAAAGTATTTAGAGGAAAAGAAAAGATCAAATATATAATTATAATCTCATGAAGCATAGCCCAGTAGGCTCTGGCACACTCATAAGGAAGAAGAACTGAGTTAAGGATCTATGCATATTTTCCATTATTTATTTTATAGGGAAATGAACACTGACAATTTCCAAAGCTAGAGATTATGCACTTTTTTTCTTTGTGTATCTTGTTTTCTTTTTTAAAGACTATTTGCTTCTCAAAAAAAAAAAAAAATCAAAGTCTTCTGGGCAAAAATGAATACCCATTTGCCTTGATGTAGGAGTCTAAATGTTATCTCTTATCCTGGCTGACACCAGTTCCTTCCACAGTTACAAAGCTTTGTTGCATTCTTACATTTTCAAAGTCTTTTTTAAAATTATCTGTCAAATCTCTGGGACATTTTGGTTTTCCACTGGGTCTGCCTTTTCTGCAGTCCTCTCTTGGAGAAAACCAGGTGAGTTGAAACGAGCAGTGCTCTACAGCTACGATGAGAAACATCACTAGCTCAGCCAAAGGTCCAGAATGCATGTAAACTCCCTGGGTCCGTTTTCGTCTGGTACAAATCTGAAAAGTTTTGTTGGCATTGGCATTAGACACAGTGGATGTTGGCTGGACTCGCTTTGGCCAATGAATGGCATTTAGGGCTGAATCATCTAACCTTTCCAAAAGCTATGCCAGTTTACACCAGCTGAGAATCTGACTTAAAAGGATTTTCTCTTTTTGACATCATGCTGTAGGAAGGATTTAATGTGTGGTATAATGATCCCGACAAAGTCTGTCACTGAATTTAGAAGTAAGTTATAAACTCAGAGAGCTTCTGGAAAGGTTAGAAGACTCCATCCCAGCTACCATCAGATGGACTAAGTGAGTCATTTCCAGACTAGAGGTGAAAACACGCAGAGGGAGGAGACATAAAAATCTCCAGAAGGATGTTAACTCCATGAACATAAAAAGAAGTTCTGATTAAAAGGTCAACATAGCTGGTTTTGGAGAGAAACATTCCAGGATTTTTTAGGATGGAGAAATATTATTTATTAGCATTAACTGTCATATTGAAATGGCTGCATGGGCCAACATAAAAATTATTTCAAAACCTTCAAATGTCCAAATTTTGGAAGCATATGAATAGAAGTTAAACCTCAAAGACATTCACGGAATTGATTTAATGGTTTGTTCTGTAATGATCAACATTACCCTCGGGTCTAATAAGTAAACATTATGCTCTGTTGTGGTGATGAACTAAAACAATTGTCTAATGTTAGCAGTGCAGTGGGGGTGGGGACAAGGTTGACCTTTTCCATCAAGGAAAAATAAATGTGTTTCTCTCTCATCTTAATTTTGGAGTGTGATACTGCATTGCTAATTTGCCCCAAACTCCAACTGGCTTCCAGCATCCAAGGAATGCAGAACTGGACACAGGGTGGCAAGCTGCAGATTTTGTATGCCATATAGTGTTACAGATAGTGGTGGGAATGATAACATTTCATGGGTTTTGTATTATCAGAAGGTTGTATTTCATAGCTGTGATTTCACTGCCGTGTGATCTGGCCTATTTGGCAACAGGCTACGTTTTGTCCTGATTGTTTGAGTCACTTCTGATGTAGTTCTCTGACTGTTCTTCCCAAGCTGTTTGGATAACGTTAAACCCAAAACAATTCGGATGCCTGTTAACCCTCTGTTCCTTCTGACTGTTTGCTGCATCCACTTGTATTTTAATTAATTTGGAAGTTCTTTAGTGAAAAGAATGTCTCTTTGCTTTTATTTTGTATCTTGCTTACCGTACTAGGATTCTCATACCCACTGGGAACGAAGTGCCACTGTCACAGAAAAGCATATTGGTAACAGAAGGAAATATACACGAACTTTCTATTTTCAACTAATTTTCATGAGATATCAATAATTGCAGATAATGTCATGGAAAACTTCATCTCAGAGGTTCTGGTAACAGGTTTAGTCTTCATCTACTGTATCATAACATTAGCAGAATTCCTTGATGCAAATACAATTTTGTATCTCATGGTTCCCTAATAAACTTCCTATACATACTATGCTTCATAAAATCTACCTGAAATGGCTGCTGCAGTAAAAGTATAGACCCCAAATTCAGCAAGGAATTTAAGCATATGCATAAATTTAGGCACATAAAGAATTTCACTGGAGCCATAGGTCAGACCTCCTCATCCACTGTGCTGATTTGATATCATGTACCTCATTTACCCGAAGGCCTGCATACACCGTTCTGGCAGTGCAATGAGGATTTGCATTTGTACAATTAGCACTTAAAGTCCTTTTACCTTGCTTTGTCAGTGAAACAGGTTATGAATACAAATTATGTCCTGCCTCCTTATTTAAAACATAGCCATATTGACAATAATTGCCATATTATTAATAGCATTATTTGGTTTGGCTCCCACCACATCTAGTGGAATTTTACAGCAAATTGTTGTCTGGAAGCAGAAGGCTCAAATGGTAAAAACATAACAAGGAAAATGTTGTCACTAAAACTATGTCCCAGAGTTAATTAAATTGATCACTTTTTATGAAAGGGGACTAGCTTTCCCATTTTAGTCAAGCACTCTGAGACTTAGGCACCAGACATTTATTTTAATTTTACATATGGAGTTAATCTACAAAGAGTCATGTGTTGATTTATATCCAGACCATCAAAAAAGGCTATCTAATGGCGTACATGTGATTATATTTCCGTTGCCTCTTGCAATGTCTGAAGACAATAACATCTCTTTTTGGTATACAAATACATTCACAGAATAGTCCAGTCTTTTAACTCTGGCTTACAAAGCTAAATGTTTCTCTGCCTGACAGTTCCTCTGTCTCTTAAAATACTGTGAAAAATATAGCTTTTAAGCAGTTATTTAAACCTGTGCAATTATTATTATTATTATTATTAATATTATTATTATTTTAAAAGGATTTGAAATAAACTTACTAGTCTGCCTTTATGTGGCCTTTCCCTTCTGGGTCGAAAATCTTAAAAGCATTCAGAATGGTTTCTTCTGGGTCCGTGCCTAAAATTAATGAAATATAATTTAGAAGCCTGGACATATTTCTGTAGCTGCCGAACACTTGCTAAATAATTGCATTCACTTGAAAACAGTGCAAAATAGAGAACTCTGCAGTTGCAGGTTTGAAGACAAAGGTTCCTTAAGTCGGCAGCATTTGTCATGTCAGATAAACAATAGAGGTGAATAGTTCAATGCTCAGAAGCTTAAAAATAATAACTCATATCTATTCTGTGTCTGCAGGAGAGAAAACTTCCAGGAACTGGTCTCCAATATCAGTACCCAGCGGATTAGTGGCTTTCAGAAATGAAAATATAACAAACTGTTTCCATCACTGGCTTCCTTTAATCTTGTACTGTATGTTCCTTGTAAAAACACTTTTTGATGTTACTTGTTCTTCACTATGTAAGAAGAGGTTGTTTCCCTCACTAAAGGAAATGGAGCTCATCATAAAATCAGAATGTCAATGGAATGCAATGGGAACAGGATCATCAATGTAAAATGGTGATTTGCAGTTACATTCTCTAGCATACTTCCACTTAAGTAGCTCTTCATGAAGTGTTACATATAGAACCAAGATAGCTTAAAGCACTAGACTATGGCTCCAACATTTTGCTTCTGCTCTTAGCTGGGCCACAGACTTTTGGTATGACTTTAATTTCTCTGCTCCTCTGTTCCCAGCAGTAAAATGATAGTAATAGTCTTCCTTTTATTCCACCCTTTATCTGTCCCATCTATTTAGACTGGAAACAATTTGGGTCAGGGACTAGCTTTCACAGGGCCTTAATCTTGGCTGGGGTTTCTGACTGTTCTGTAATACTGCAGATTCTGAGTGTATTCACTTGCAGTCAGTGTCAACCCACACTGAAGGATACGCTATATATTCTGTTTCTGACTGTTCCACAGTATTTCAAAATATTACGGTAGTAAATGTAATACAAATCATTATTTAGAACTGTAGGAAACCAAATTTATAAGTGGGTAGACTGACCTGTGGACAAATGAAGCTACTTGGGATGCTGAAATGTTGAAAGCATGATTTTAAAAAGGTGTATAACATGACGAACTGTAGTTTCAAAGTTTGTGTCAAAGTTTGGCAGAGATAGAACCAGAACCGAACCCAGTCAAGGTTCCCTGCTCTAATGACTTCATACACTCCTGATGTCTTCTTAGTTTTCTTTGTTTAAAAGGTTTCACAAGGATTAGTAGCAGTATCTTAGCGGATATAACAGTGAATAAACTTAAGGCTAGATGGCCTCCTTTTCACACACTTGCCATGTACATTTTTTGCCAAGCTGCAGGCAATATATTCAAACTGCAATGAATATATGATCAATACAAAGAGCATTGGTATTTAATGAGTGTCTTGATTGTCCTGTGAAGAGAAACGTCTTCCAGCTCTGAGGAAAGGTCTGCATTTTAAGTAGTCACCACTGTGGGGGGGATTTTTTTTCCTTACTGTGTTTTACATTTTCTACTCTGTCATATCCTTGGACTTTGGCTTTGAAGAGAAGCAATGCAGCAGGCATTCTTTATTGATTAGCTGGTAAATAAAGTGGTTTCTTTGATGTGCGGCATCTCTGTTTTCTGTACAAATTGTATTATTCTGACTCCCTGTAGAAACAGCTCCATGTGGTTGGCATTAACATAAACCGAGTTTTGTTAGCTGTTCATCTGGCATCATAATCTCAATATACAAAGCTAAAGCTCGTCCCGAAAATCCCAGCTTCCCCTTTATGACAGAAATCAATTATAGCACAACAAATTTTACTTAGAAAGCACCTTTCACCAAATTCTCTGAGTGGTACTTAGCTAATAAAGAGTGTTGCAAAATTGCCATATCCACTTCCTCTAGCCCTTTCTCCCTTTCTAATTGCACTACAAAGGCTCTTCATCCCAATTAGTTTTGATTGGGAATGTGCAGTCTTTTGGCTCTGCTTCCTTTGCATGACAAACCCAACCAGAAGGGCATGACAAACACAGCTGTGATTTTCCCTTCACCAAATGGAAATTAAAAAAACTCCCCTCCTCTGCTAGTAGCCAACAGGAAACCTGCAGACAAGAGGGGTATGCTTTACCATTCACCTTCCTGTGCTGGCTCTGGTTTTAGACCACACAATTGTCAGGGCCAGACTCTTTGCCAGCTTCAACAATTGTAAGAGAGAAGAAGGGAAAGGAAGAAGAGCTCATTTCCACACTCTCTGCGATCACAAACTTCACAAATAGATAGGAATGGGTAGCAGGGAACCCTGCAAGAAATAGTCATGTATCCCAGAAGGAAGATTATGGAGAAGGGCACTACCTACTCTGCAAGATGACATCTGGAATAGAAAGGTGGAGGTGCCACTGTGATCAAGACAGATTGATGTCTGGGTAACAAAATTCCCTCCTCAGTGTCAATCTACAGCCTTCTCCATCACCTCTTCTGCTTCCCAGACATGCTGTGTTCCTTAGCAGTAGTGTATTTCTTTGAGGACTAGCTACATTAGTTCTTTCATTCAGACCTCTATTTTCTATTCCAAGCATAGAATGCCCTTCCTTGAAACTGTGCTCAGCAATATGAAGCCAGAGTCCAGCAGCAATACAATAAATGTTTTTAAGAAGAGGGAATTAGATTTTCCCATTTTTCTGTTCACTAGTTACTTTAGCAAACTTCTGAAATCTGCTTGGCTAAGGCCAAACTTGCTTTGAAGGTCAAGGCTTTCACCTGTCTCTACTGCATACAGGAAGATGACTAGTGGTTTCTTTTGGCCTCATGCTCCTTTCTCTTGCAGTTTCTAGCCATTAACAGTGTAAAAGATACAATTAAATTACTAACTCCCACAACAAATTTAGTACCCACATTTTCTGAACTCCCTGCAGTGATCCCTATATATTCTGTGGCAATGGGCAAAATCGCCCTCCTTCATCACTGTAAATCCACTGAAAATACTTTTAAACCAACTAACACTGGGAGTGATAGCACTATAGGATGAGCAACAGACTTCAGCCTAGGAACCTACTGACGGTGAATAACTCCTCTGCACTGTGCTCCAGGCTGCCATGATTTCATTACTTTCTGGACCTCAACTTACCACTTTCATGTTAGCTTATGTAAGCTGAAATCACACCTTTGAATTGTCCTCTGGACCGTCCCTTAGCCTTTTTGTGCTCCAGCTCTGTCTGCAAAAATGGAGATCACTCCTTGCCTTTAAGCATTGTTCTGTGGATACATTATTATAATTTGCAAGGTGCTGAGATATTTCAGTGCTGAGGATCTTTGACAGATGCCTCTCCAAACCCCCAAAGGTACTTACCTTTCAGCTTTTCCCCAAACATAGTAAGGAAGACAGTGAAGTTAATAGGACCTGGCGCCTCCTTCACCATGTCTTCAAGCTCTTCATTCTTGACATTCAGACGACCTGCAGCAGAGATCATTTTTCATAATAAATCACAAATTGTGTTTCAGAAAACGATTCTCGTTCATCTCTTCCCATTGGGGAGCTCAGGGCTCTGTGCAACTTTGCTAATAACACGGTAGAACACAACTCCAGAATACCCTAGTGGAAAACAAATTGGCAGTGCTTGCTCTAAGATCAAAGTCTGGCTGAAAGAGTACGAAGGATAAATAATATGCATGTGGCCAGCACTGAACAAAAGAAGGGGCACTTCCAAATAAATTGTTTTTTTTTTCTTTTTTTGTTTTTTTTTTACCCCAGGTGAAATACGGACCCCACTGGCATTAATATAGCAGAGTTCAAGGTGACTGAAGTGAATCCAATGTCTCAGTCTTTGCCCTCCTTGTTACTGAGATGCCTTTCTGAGTAGCAGGCAGATGGGTGAGTTGAGTAGTCATATCCCTTCCCCACCCTTGTGCAGGCCTATCACTTCCCCATCCTTGTGAGGTCCTATTGATAAGAATTTAGACCCTGGTAACCCTACTCAAATTCAGTGGTAATTTGCTGTGACTGTACTTTACAGGCATTGGAGGGCTTCACGGAACAGGAAACATACCAGACCTTGGCCTTAAGAAATAAATATTTCAGGGTAACAGTAGCTACAGGCCAAAGTTTGCAAACCTCATTGTCACAATAAAAAGTTCAGGAGCTTCTGCTCTTTGCACTGACTCTGCTGGCGTCTGATTCCACCCCAGGGAGCACTAAAGATTCTTATCAAACTCTTTTTAATAAGATCCAGATGGCAAAAGCCCAAATGCCTACATCACTGTTCAAGCCTCAAATGTTGAAACAAGGATACAACTCCAGGTTTGGAATCATGAGCATTCTGATTTTTCCTTTCCTTGGGAAGATTTGCTTTAATCTGCTTGATATTATCAGGATTGTGATGCGCATGGAACGGACGATACCTAATCGCATGACATGCATATTCCACCCCACATAAATGCACAACAGCACAGAACCTCACATGAAGTCCTCCTACTTTTGTGTGGGCAGAAGGGCAGCCAGTCCACGACAACAACGTTAATTGGCAGATATTGCATGACCCCTAGATGAAAAAGGTGCAGCCTGTGAAGCCTGGATTCAGAGGCAAATCAGAAATGTCCGGCATGGACACCTGCTTGGGTGGGCTTTTTATGAAATAGTTGCAGGGGTGGGATCAGTGCCTTTGGAGAGCTGCCAGCTGCACAGCTCGGTTGCACCCGCCAGTGAGTCCCAGAGAGACCTCCATTTCGCTGCTGAAAGAGTCTGCTCAGGAGACTTTCCAGCTGGAGCTATGTGTAAAGATAGCAGCTACCATAAAGGAGGAAGATCAAACTGAACAGGTTTCCTTTTGACTCCTACGTATCGCATTACTTCCCCCCCTGTAATTTTAACACAAACTTTTCTAATCTGCTTGAAATTTAAATTGCATTTCTTTTAAGTATTTAATTATTACTACCAGTTTACCTAGTGCAGCAAATGTGTCTCTCAAGTCTGCTTTGTCAATAAAGCCGTCCCTGTTCTGATCCATGATGGTAAAAGCCTGTTGGAAGCAAAAGGAAGATTTGTTGCCATGGCCATATTGCATTGGACAGTGCTACAATCACACACACCAGTCCAGGGGGGGTACTATATTCATGCTGTAAAGAAGAATACTTAACTTCCTTTGATTCATCCACACCATGCCAAATCATTGCACTATCCTTACTTTCAACGCATTACTGTATCTTGGCAAGGGGCTTAATTAAACCCACCCAAACTTCTTCTTACTAAATTAACGCTCAGTGCAGCATGTAGCTGGGCTGAAGCCAATGCTGGCAGCTCCAGCCATTCAGGCCTTAACCCATGAAAGTTTGAATTAGGGAGGCTTTAGTTAGGGAGGATTTAGTCAGTGGTTACTCTATGTGTTTTGTACCTTTCCCATAGCTCATTCCTTTGTGCAGCTATGATATTCTGTAAAACATTTAGTTACTGTAGATCAAGTTAAAGTCAATTTCTTCTGGCCCTCAAAATGATCCTACATACAGAGATAGCAGAATTTTCAAAAGTACAGACAAATGTAGCTTTCATAGTATTCTTTATTCAAAGTTTGCTTCCCTTTCCAACAAATTGTATCCTTCAGACTGTACTCTGTGCTCTGACTGACCTTGAGGTGTTGACCAACCCAGCTAGCTGCCTATCTGTCTATTTACTTATTTGCATGTCTGTCTATTTGCTGCCATCACACTTAATGTTTCATTGATTTTGAAAGATTTTAATGACCTGAAATTCCTCTGGTCATACTATGGGGAATATTAGTAGAAGCAGGCATGTCTCCAAAGCTGGTTATCTGCCTGACATGTACATCGATATGAGATTGTATCTTTACAATGACCAGAAACTATTCTTACTTCACAATTATGATCAGAAGGACAATGTTCTCCTGAGAATACAGCTAGTCCCTTGCAGCTACAGTAACCTGCAGAGTTTTAACGTCTACTGCTCTACAGGGTCCACTACTTTCCATGACCATATTATATCAACATAGCTTCGTGTAGTTTCATCTCCAGTTTCTTACAAAGCCCCACTGCTCACATTCCAGTGATTATTTGCAGCATGCATGTTCATAACCCTTCATTTACCTGCCAAACCATCACCTAATAAAAAATTAAGCCCAACTCTTTAGAGCGTCTTTCCTCCCTTTTGGAGGGGCTTGCTCTAAATGGTGTTCACCACAATTTGGAAGCAAAGCAGAAAATAATATGAAGAGCAAAGCAGAGCCTGGCAAGCTCACAAAAGACAGGAAGAGCATTAGGTATGTATTGTGATGAGTGAACTTAAAATAACGTAAGAACAGCAATGCTGAAACATTTTCTGGTGAGCTGGTTGAAATCTCTAGATAAAAATGTTCTGATCAAAAACAGCTTTTCAGAAATACTTGTCCCAAGTATGCAGTTTTTAGACACAACATGGTCTTGGTTTCCACTGGACCACTCCCCTGCCTCATGCTTTGCCATTATTCTGCCACCATCCTCCCAGAAATGCTCCTAGCATTATCTTCTTTAAAGTAGATCAGATATAACATTCTGACCAGTTCTTCATTTTGTTGGTACTTCTTCAAGCAGTAGTCCTTGGAGAAAACAAAACTGGAGGTTCATAGATAGAGAAGACATGGGAGAAGAGTGTTAAACATGTTCCAGTCAACTGTGGGGAAAAGCTTAGTGGTTTCAATTCTTTTACCTGGGCTATATTCACAATCTTGTGCATGGGTTTTCGGTCTCATTCACTACTGAGTTCTACTAGTGGGAATGCTCATGAAAAAGAAAGTTGAAAGTCACATGCACAAAATGAAGCAGTAGCTATTTGTCACATTGGAAAGTGCTTTCGAGATGTGAGTTAGCAAAAAATGGGGAAAAAAAGAGTGATTTAAAATGACAAACCAGTGCAAAATGTGATGGCCTCACAGACATTCTAGAATGTCCATTCAGAAAAAGAGCATAAACTCGACAAACAAATTATCTGTCTTTAATATGCTTCAGCTTTTATGCCAGCCCATGAGATCTCTCTCCTCACAGGTAACTGGTCAAAGAACTTACAATGCATGGTAATGCCAAATTCTTTGGAAGCTAAAAGATGCTTACTTAGTTAATCTCAACATGTTTTGTTTTACTATCATTTATGGAGAAAGTCGGCTGAGGACTTCTTGGTATTTTTGTTTCTAGTTTGTAGGCAGTATTAGAAGGGCACAGAAGAATATCTTCCATTGCTATTGTGGAACAGTCCATTAATGAAAGCCCTGGTTCAATAAGGCACCTCTGTGGAGGATAATACTTGAGCACGTAAGACTATTCTTATTTAAAATACACTTAACTTCAAACATATGCTCAAGTCTTTTCCTGTATCAGGGCTAAAGTGGATGAGATGACAATTTTTCTTTATTTTGGGGTGGGGTCTTGGGGGTTTTTCAAGTAAGTCTAGAGCTTGAAACAGGAGAGTGAGGGAGGGACAGAAAGAAGGAAAGAAAGAATGAAAGAAAGAATGGAGGAAAGAACAAACAAACACACAAGGAAAATTATATACCAGCCAAAACCACAGAGATGATTCAGAAAACAACTGTGTGTTCTATTAAAGCAGAATTCAACTAGGATTACAAACAAAACCTATGTTATTAATTAGCAACGACAGGAGACTATAGACAACAGCAGAATGGTGACCAACCTCTTTGAACTCCTGGATCTGGGTTTGTTCAAACATAGAGAATACATTGGAACCACCTTCTACCTTCTTCTTTGCCTTTTTTGGAGCCTGTAATACAAATAAGAAGATCAAATATAGACTACTTTTGTCTGTTAAGCACCCAGGAAAACAAATTCCATCTTTAAGAGAAGGTAAAATATGTACAGCCAAGTAATACAAGAGGATTGTGTTTTGCTATGACAAGGATTTAAATTCAATCCACTACATACATATATATATATATATATATATATATATATACACACATGGGATAAAAAATTCAGGTAGGTGGCTACAGGTACGCCTTCTTCACAGTTCCCCTGCAGGGACAGGCAGCCAGATGCAAAATAAGGCCCTGCATGAAGACTCAGTTTGGGAACTATAAAGGGAAATTATATCATTTCCTACTCACATAGAAATGTTTAGAAGTTTGCTCTGTTTGGACTAAGACTGACCGAACAGATTCTTCCTATGCAGGAACACTTTGAGGACAGTCTATATTCTGGCACCAACCTATGACACTACACTCTGTTGCCTTACTAGCCCTTGTCATTTTAATAATCAAGATAGTCATCATAAAGAAAAAGGCAGGCCTGCTTTTATCACTATTCTGTAGTCTGAAGACTGAGACAAAGACTGGAGAAAGAGCCACAATGATACCTAAGAATCTAACGCTCACTAAAAATCAGTCAGAACTATACTTTGTTATGTATCTTTGAATAAGGGCCCAACCAGCTTGCCTAAGACAATACAATTCTTGTTCTTCAGTAAAGAGTCAAATCTGTGACTCCTAAGGATTACAGAAATCTTTTAACCACAGCATTATCTTTACTTGGGGCAGGATAATGAGCTACATCGCCTTCTGAGTTCTCTTCCAGACAGATTATTTTTTCCTTTATCATTTTTACTTTTAAACTTCATCATCACAGTCCCACCTGTTTCTCTTGTCGTGGAAAATTAGTCTTACTTAGTTTGGGTTATTCTGCATGAAACAGAAGGCAAGTTCTGCGATCTCCTTTCATCAAAATAAAAAAGCCTGTGAAAGTTCAAATTCAATACTGATTTCAAACGTCCCGAGGAGCAAAGCAGCTCAAGGAAATACTCCCACTTGACTCTGTTTGAAATATACACTGTCTGATCAATTTAATTTGCCAGGCAGGGTTCTGCGTTCAGCCACCCTGTTTTAGATCCCAGGCTGAAAATCAGGACTATGGTAGACACTCACCCACATACCCATACTCCAGACCTGTCAAGCTTCAATCAGCTAATGCAAAGCATTAAAATCTGGAAATAGGAAAGGAAATTTTTCAAAAATGTGTTTGTAGTAAGGATAAAAATAAGGATAGAAGGGGAAAAAAAGGTAAAAACCAGAATGTTTAATGAATGTAGAAATATTGATTTTGGAATAAACAGATTCCTTCTTCCTCCCACACATGAAATAAGTGTAATCTGAGCAGTAATGGGCAACATTCCATGTAACGTGAGATGCCTGGTGGGGGTTTTCAACACTTGCAGATCGAATGGAAATACTAAGAACAATCCTTCATATTTACATGTACTTGTTCCCCGAGGCAAAAAGAAAGCAGATGTTACCCAGCTTGTCTGGGGGACCTGACCACAGGGCACAAGGCTGGCCTCTGCATTTTCAGATGGGGTAGTAGAACGGTTCTCCTGTGCTCGTGTAGCTGGTCTTTATGAAGACATAACATGCTTTACTATTCTCCTGCTCTGGTCTGCTGTGACCAAATACAGCATCCATATTCAGCATGATAAATATTCCCCATGCTAGCAAACAATCTGCATCTTTTTAAGCTAGCACCACAATGAAGGACAGTGGGCTCCAGCTCCAGGTTTTATTAACTTTAAATGCCAAACACTGGCAATACCTCCATTACTGCTCAGTTTAATGGGTTCTCTGTGCTGTGAGGCTTTAAGGAAGTATTATAGCTATAAGAAAGGATCAGATAAACCCAAAAGACGTGGCTCACTATCTATTAGAAACAGACCAGCAACACAAAAAATACCCAGAAGTCTCTTTACATTAGTGAAGTCCTATTCAAGGTAAAAAACACTGAAGACTAATTATACAGAGAACAACCACTGTACTAGGAGAAATTAATCCTAGCATGATATTTGTTCAGTGTTACTCTCTGGTTAGTCACCTCCAGGGACGATAAAGAAGATCAATGCCCAGGTCACTCAATCTATCTTTAGTGGGTGTGGAACCTATTTATGATCTGCTCTCTTGTGGAATGAGGCTGAGATCACCAATACATTTCACAGGTGCCAGTGGACAGCTGTCAGATGGGAATGGCTTTCCATCACCAGTTTCAAGCTAAGTCTTTTGGCATCAAACGTACAGACCATCTTGGCTTATCAGTCTCTTGGTTTCTGCATATGCGGTGTTGGGAACGTAATTTATCTGCTCTGAAAGGCTAGGAAACTCATAATCACAGAAAGAAACTGCACCTTGATTTTGCATGACTGGTGGGAAGGCAGGCGCTATGAAGAGGAAGGCTGAGAGAGAAGTAGGTGGAGCAGGAACAGAATACAGTACATTGTCACTGCCTTTCTGGTGGGTAAGTCAAATTAAAAGGCAGCTCTAGGAGAATAGAAATAGGTCTGTGCTGCTGTCTGACAACTGAAAACACACCAGAATTTTTGAATTAATAGAATCAGGATTCTGATTCTGGAGTATCTCTCTGAAAGAATGGCATAGTAAAAAGAGCAACAAAGAACTGAGTAAACATACAGTTTCTAAACTTCAAGGATTTAGTACGTGACCTGCAGAGGAGCAAGTGGTGACTGACACATCACTTCTGCCTTGCCTTGATTTCCCCATTTGTAAAATACAAAGTGTGCTGAGATGCACTCTGCAAAGATAGCTACTCTATCTTTGCAACGTGTGCTTTGAGACTGACATACAAAGCATGCCAGATGAGAAACTGAAGAGCTGAGGGTCCCCTGGGCTCAGATGCCGACGCCTCAATAGCACAGCAGTGGGAAAAATGTTGCAACAACTGAACAGGCCTATTAATATTCCTGACTGAGTGTATTAATCATCCCATTGTGAAGAAAACAACACTTCACTTTAGAAGAGAAACCACAGGCTTGTCGCATATCGCTAATTTGTCTTACTAGTGTTAGCACTCTCTCAATTAGCCTGGATTTTAAAGGGTCCTTTTTTTTTTGGTGGTGGTTTTTGATTGTTTTAGAAGCTTTAAATGAAAAAATGGAGCCATACCAAAATCTGGTCCCAAGAAAACACCATTGAACCAAGCATTTGCTTTGAGCTGAATTGCTCCCACTGAAGTTCTTTATATTTCTCCTCTCTGGCAGTGTCAGGGAGCCAGAGAGAACAAGGACAATGCAGTGACACAGGGTGAGCTGCTTTTGCTCGCTGTACATAAGAATAGGGATTCATTTTTTATATGTTGCAGAGGGAGTGTATGCTCAAGTGAATCAGAGTGAAGAAATCTCTGATTTCAGGGTGACTTATGAGAAAAAGAGGCAGGGAATCCGTTTATATCTCTGCATGAAAGGAAGAATGAGCTGATAATACTTGATTCTTGCTTCAGAATGTGAGGTGTTGTTTGTTTACCCTGATAAATTCATAAAAGACTGGTGCTAGAGTAGGTTCATGATACCAGAGATACAAAGGAAGTGACACTGGATTATTGCAGAACTTTATCAACTCAGCACTTCAATGCATTTCTCAGACAACCCAGAAAAGTATAGCAAAACAGACAAGTTGCTGCAAGACAAACAAAGGTACAGCTCCATAACCAGCACCACTCCGCACTGACTGCTCAGGTGCACACTTCTACCCTTCAGTAAGTATGAAGTAACCAACCTCTACTTAGCATTTTCTGCAGAGCAAGAATGTCTGCACAGGCAGTCAGCCACAACAGGCAGCACTGCCAGAAGCCACATTTTCGGTTTGGTTTGGGGTTCCCTGTTTGGTCCACTATGCCTTAAATCTTTCAGAAAATACTCTAAATAACTAAAGATGACACAGTTTGATATTCCTGACCACCAAAGCTGAAAAACAAGCAGAAACACTTCTCCACTCAGCAACTTATTGTGTCTTAATTTTTTTACAAAAGAGGACACCAGTGGATAAGCAGGTCTCCTGGGACGGAGTGCTTCAGAGAAAAAACAGCAGCGTACACTATTAAGAGCTTGATTCTGTTGTCTTGTGTCCTTATGTATTTATTCAGCCCAGGGCAAACTAGACATAAGATACTACCAGCTTTAAATTGCACTGTTTCACATTTTATACTTCCTTCCTCTGCAACTATGTCCGTGACTACTGAAAAGACAGAATCATCCATCATCTTGCTCAGATTCTGTCCCCTACTGCGATCCACAGTATGATGTTAACTCTGAGTTACTATTACTTTTTCATCCATCACACTCTCTCCTTGTTTTTCACCCACTCTGGGATCTCAGTGCTGACATTTCCTGTCTTTGAATTTTCATTATCATTGAATCCAGCTTCTGAATCAAAAGTTACATCTCAGTCCAATCCAAGGGATTTTTGCAGCATTGGACAGGATTTTTGTTGATTATTGCCTCACAAGTTTGCTCTGCTGAGATTATTTACACTGCATCTGCACCAAACATTCCAGCTATGGACAAGCCACCCTCTTCTAGTGAGGTTTAGGTCCTTTTCATGGCAGTTGAGATGTATAAGGCCAACCCAAGTGCATGCCTTTGAGGGAACAGTCTAGAGGAGTATGCAACATAAACTGCTCTAAGGGCACAATTTGCATTTCAAACAGGCAACAGCCTCAGATCATTCAAATAAAAACCCACGTTATCAAAACTGAGAAACAGAAGATCTTTTCATTACCTACTCTGCACTTACAAACAGATTCCTCCCTTCTCATCCTCACTCCATTTTATATGTAGTCCCAGCCTCCCACACACCCACACAGACACACAAACCTTTGATCCCTGCTAGATACAAAAATCTGTTGGACTGCATCCTCCCTGCTTCACACTCCCGTACGCTAAAGCATTCTACTTTGCCCCACATAAAAACCCTTCCCAATAACAGTCTCCTTTTTTCTCTTGCACAGATACACAGAGCGAAGGCATTATCTCTCAAAACTTATCTCGGAAGAGCAGATAACTTCTCCAACCGCAGACAGCTCAACCTCAATGACCAAAAATTCACCAGCTGCTTTCCCCACCCAACAAATTTTCTTCTCTGGCATGTACATGTCTCCCTCCTTAGTGTAAATACACGAACAGAACTCTACCTCCACAGTCCTCTGTGCTCACAGACATACACATATGTACACACACTGGCATGTGCAGATGCATACACAAACACTTTAACAGTTAGACAACTGGCCACATTTTCAGCTAGTGAAATCAGCATTGCCCAGCTGAGGTCAGTACTTGTTTCGGTACAGGGGGTACATTCCAGACAGTTAAGCAGGCTGCAAACCACATCTGATCAGAAAGCAATCTAATTTTGGGTACACAGTTCCCTTCAGCATACAGAATTTGCTACGAGATGTCACTTGAACTGAATAAACACAGGAATCTCTTGGGAATGTGAAAAAGGCTTCCCTCTCCTTTCTTCCACCTCTCTTCTTCCCTTCCTTCTCTCCATCAGCACAGAGCATGTGCGGAGACATCACAGACCCAACTTTACTGAAATTCCCTGGAATTAACAGCAAGCTGTAGACAGTTCTCAGAACTCCATTCCACAGCACTTGTGTGGTCTGCTCGTGTTAGAAAAATTATCTCCCCGAACACTGCCTCTCTCACTCTCATCAGCCCTGTATGTCAGAGCCTGGTAGCACTGGCTGACTTGTAATTATTTTTTACTATGCTGCTTTGTCTGCACTAATCCTTTGAAAGTAGCTTTACTGCACATCTGAAATATTATGATGCTATAAAACCTCTGTAATATTTATAAATCCCTTAAGACATCATAGAGAAAAAAACCTCCCCATAGAGTTCATCTAGCATAATTACATATACATTTCCCTCTGATTAATAAAAAATGATCACTTCCTTATGTAAAGATATTCTTCAGCCTTCTTTCATTAAGGCTATTTTTTTCTTTCCATTTTAAATCTGTTTCATGTGTCCTTGTATAGTAAGGTACCTCAGAAGATATTTTCCCAAAACAAAAGGCACAATGAAAACAACCACCACAGAGAATCGTCAGTCTCCTAACTTAAGCAATTTCACCACAGAATGTCCTGAAATATCTGCAAACATCAAGCAGTGTGGTGTGTCACTGGACTAAATAGGAGGAAAGAAAACTGGTAAATAAAATTTAAAAAAAAAGAGGGAAAAAAGAAAACCCAAGACCCATCACTTGCCCCCCACCCCACAAAAGGACTGGCTTAGACTTTAGTGAAGCCGATTAAAGGGAAACCTGTAAATCCACAACTGAAGAGGCATAATCAGCACAGGCACTGCTCACTTCTAAAGCAGTGGTGAAGAACATGATTAGTGGCTTGCGTGCTCAGTGTGAAACCACTGACACTGGGCTTGCACTGACTGAAACTGGAACCTAGGTTTGTGTGTGGATTTTAGAAATTACTTTAAATGTGGTTTTCTTCTGCTCACAACAGCACTTGGGTTACATTCATCACCTGCTTAAGTGGGATCAGTTTTGAACTAAGCTTTGAGAAAGCTTTTCATATACAACTCCCTCTCCAGTGTTCTCCAGAATCAAATATTCCACAGCCCCAGGGAGCCACTGGGCAGCATTACTTTAAGACAGCCTGAAAAGGACCTGCAAAAAGGAGAAAAATATGGAAAATCACCAGCTTTTTTTTTTAAATATTGTTCTAGTCATTTGTCTGAATTTGCAGAAGACAAAGATCAAGCCCAGTCTGCCCACTGCTCCTTACACAGGAGTTCTTCTTTGCTCTCAGGAATCCCATCAAGTGCACCTTTGTTGCAAAGGTGGCCACTGGAGTCCTGGAGCTAAAAGGCAACAGTGAGCAGGGGAAAGATGTGACACAGAAATCTCTGCAGTACTTCCTACTCATTCCTGCAGTCTCAAGAGCAACACAGTTATAATTGTAGAGGTACCCCTTTCCCTCACACCCCATCACACCTTAGCACTAATTAACACCAGTCGTGCCAGCAATTGCTGCCCTAGTGTAGTAGTCTTGGAAAAAGATGCACAAGCTCTTCCCTTCAGCAAGTGTATCTATGTTCCCTACCTTACTCATTTGTTAAATGAATGCAGAAAAGTCCTGGGAAGCTCACAGCTCAGTCTATGGGATGTATCTTCATTCTGGATGCGATACTGAGTACGAGATTTCATGGAGTCCAGTGTGATCATTACTGCTCTATCTGAACTGTTAGAGGTAGAAAGAAATGCAGAGATAAACAGACAGACATGGGAAAGAATAAAACCTACCATACTGCTGCTGCTCCTTCCACCCCTTCTCTGCCAACTAGTCGGCCAGCAAACACAATGCCAACTGTCTCTTTATATAGTGTCACCAAGGAGTAAAAATATGCCTGCTCCAAGTTTAGACAATAGATGTAAGGTTGTAAAAGTACAGTAATTGGATCCCAATACCATCCCAAGCATCTGTTCCACGCACAGCTTTTGCTTGCACAGAAATAATGCAGTAGATAAGTAGAGCAGGCAGTTGGGATAGGATTGCACAGCACTCAACAATAAGCTAGAGCTGAAGGGGCTTTCCCGTGTACTTTTAAATAATGAACAAAGGGCACACACTAAAAGGATTTTAAATGGACATGGCATCCTGAAAAAGTAGAAAGAGAAACACACTCCTTGAGAAAATGCAGAGGAAACGAGCAATAAATCTGGGCCACTGAGATGTCTGGTAGCTCCAGAGCCTGATGCATGCATTCAGAGCTCCAGAAAAATGACTGAGGCTCTACATAGGTGCATCTATAACTGGAAGGCATGCTGGAAAAGCACTGCTCTGCGGAAGGCAATAAAGTGGTCTGTTTTCCCTGAATCTATCACACACGCCTGAAGTCCAGGGGCCAGATCTCAAGCTACCGCAAATTGATGGAGAGTCATGGATTTCAAAGCATGAAAAAAGAGATGTTAGTAATGAATCTGGTGTTCAGAGCAGCAGAAAACAGAAGGCAGCATAGGAACCACAAGGGCTGTGTCTCCCAGGGAATTCTCATGGACATTAACGCATACACATTCCATCCGATTCATAAATCATGTTTGGCATTATCACAATGGGCCCAAACATTAACCAGTACAAAATGGCATAATTCCATGGACGTGAAATCATATTTCCTAAAGGTCTAATCTGTGTCTGTGAGAGTATCTACACAGGACAACCGGTGCATTAAAAATGGCCGCAGGACTGTACGGCAGGAACATACACTAGCATCTGAAATACTTGTCTACATCAGTCACACTAACCTTGAGACACGAAAGTGCTTAACCAATCAACTGAACTTTGAGACAGACATACGTTTAAGTATGTAGTTGAACAAGGACTTTGTTCTTTCTCCAGGTCCAGCCCCTTGCAGTGCTGTCATCTCTAATCTTAGATCTGACTGCATGCTCTTCAGGGCAAGGACTGTTTTAGCTGTTGTGAAGTACCTCGAACACCTACAGGGATAATTAAGTAATAAATAAGCATAATACAATTCATCTGGCTTTAGCAAAATTGTCGTGGATACAAGTTGGAAGTTAGCCTAGTATTCATCATTCTGACTTTAGTGACATTATACCAATATCTAGTGTAACACAGCATAAAATTAAATCCCTCAGTCCATTTGCCTGCAACCGCCCGCTGGATAGCACACCCAGGTTTGTATACTAGATTGAATCAGTGATCTGAAAATCTCACAGTAAGTTTTTTGACAAAAATCTTACATAATTTCAAAGGTTCATTGTGACAAAGACTTACCAAGTTCACTGGGTTAGGTCCTGTCTCGGTAAAGCTGTTCAGCATCTGCTTAACTTTAAGGAAGGAATCGTCCCATTGAAATCAACTTCATTGCTCACATACTTACATTTCAGAATATGGCTACTTGTTTTGCAGGATCAGTGCTCTAATCCGAATTAGACAGCCAAATAAGCAGCAGTTTTGTCATTGAGTTCACTGCGCCCAGGATTCCATCCTGTGAATTTTGTGTCCTTTTTGGGAAGAATACTTACCTTTTCATCCAGCCATTTCATGAGTTTGTCCTAACAGTTCTGGTAACAGATGCTTTGTACTGTTTCTTTGGGAGTTTTGTTGTCTCTTATCTGGTATATCATCAATCATCATTATTATCATCAATTTGCTCCTTAGTTTCCTAGCTTGATCTGCAGGCATTTTCCAATAGTGCCTGTATTTTCCACATTGATCTTTGTCTTTTCACGGAATTTCTGTATTAAATGAATTCTTCCAAGCTGTTTTCAAATGACATGACATGTTAGGATAAAACCCACACAATACTGTGTGTTTGTAATGTACATGTCCTGAGAGACCAGAACTCTCTCTGCTTACTCTATAAAACAAATCCACAGAGGAATTAAGGGAGACATACATCTTGGCTTTAAAGGTCTGCTTGCTTCTGCAACTGCCTCCAAATTATAGAAAGGCTCCAGACTGGAGAGGGGAGGGAGAAAAGGGGGGAATAACATACGGACTGAAAAAGAAAGGCTTGAATTTAATTGCCCTAAAAATTTCAATCATTCAATCCGGTAATTAGAGAGCTGGCTGATTCAGAAGGCAATTTCATTTGGAAAAAAAAAAAAAAGAACCCAACAAGATAATTGATGCTAAGTGAATATTTTACCTGAAATATTAAATACCAAACTTAAGTCTGCCTCCAGGGCCTTTTCTGCTACCCCTTTTGATCTGTCTTTCTACTGCTTTGTATTTTCCTCTCACATGACTCAACAGAACAGGACACTCCTTCAGAGAATCAGATTGTCACAGGGACAGGTTTATTTGAACTCTCTATGCTGTGAAGGAGACAACATAATGATTTATTAGTAAAGAAAATAATAATAGGAAGTCTCCTGAGATCCAGCCTGTCTGCAAATCTCAGTGAGATTTTCCAGCGTTGAGTCTTTCTGTCTCTCTGGCCATAAGCAAGATTTGATGTCCTACCAAGGGTAACTTTCTTTATGAGCTTATCAAGTATAGGGTAGCAGCTTTCTTTATGAACTTAACAATAGTTACCAGAATGTTTCATGTTTAATTCTGGACTCTCTGATGCTGTAAAATGATACTTAAAGGCAGATCTCTGCACTCATGCAGAGCAATGTGGATGTCAGTGTCACAGGGGTCTGATGGCACAATCTCTTTGCAGGATGGAGAGCAGAGCTGTTTTATTGCACACTGTTCAGACGAAGTAACTGCTAATTCTCTAATATTTAATAGCCTAATGAACAAGGACAGCATCTCTTACACGTCTTAAAGGAAAGTTGCATGCCTGGAAATTAAGTAGATATTAATTTATACTACATTTATAGATGGAGAAGTGATAAAGAAAATGTATGTGACACACACTGGATTCTGGTATCACGTGCTGTTCTAACTGCTCATCCGTGCACATTTTTCATAGAAAATGCTACTCTCTATTCCTGTTAGCAGTATTAAATTTTAATCTTAAAACACCTTTTTAAGTGAGAATCCACATAGACTACTGCTCAGGAAGACCACATCAAATGTATTCAGGTGCCTTCACAACTTCCATCTTTGAGATTGATCATGAAAATGTTTCTGATCCATACAACATTCACTATCGTAAAAGATGCAGATGACAGGACTTGGTGACAGTTCTTGTAGTGAGATGGAATGCCAGATGGGATGCCAAATGGAATGTGGCCTCTTCTCCTAGTTCAGTGGGGACATAATAAAGCCACTCATGCTGAAAATGTTACATAGGAAATGTATAATAAGTACCTTTGCAAGTATTCCAGCTATTGCAGACTGAGTTTTGAGACCGGCTTTGTACCACAACATTACAATTCTGCACACAGATAATTTTTCTTCATGTCTTTGAGTGGCATGCCTTCAAAAGAAGACATGTGACTGTTACTCATATTTGGGAACTGAAACCTTCCATGTCCTGCCAACAGGTAGGGACAATCCCCAAACTTTTAGGGGAGATGTATCCCAGCCTTCATACTGAAGGACTCCACTTTCTGTGCACTGGCCAGGCTCGATCTCTCTGGCTGATATCTAATTTGGTGCTGAGGGTAAAGACAAGGCCAGTCCTTATATAAAAATAGAATTCATGTGAGCTTCATCCTGGCTCTCTGCACTCTGGCAAAATGTACCATGCAGAATTGCCAACTGCTGCTGCTCTCTGGCCGTGTCATCTGCTTTCTCATTGCTATGTGCTCCTAACATCCTCTAAGTCATAGATGTTCATTTATTCTGCAGGTGGGGAATAGATATACTCCATCATTTATCCAAATGTGAATAGGAATTAAAAGCAAAGCAGCAAAATGAAGCATTGTCTTGCAAGTCCTGGCAGGTGTGCAAACCATAGATCAGGAGTATAGACCAAGCAGCTCTCAGGCAGGCACTAAAGTGAGAACACCAGCTTATTCCAGAAAAGCCACTAGCAAGAACTACCAAGCTGAGGTGGATTTCAAGCCCTCCAGAGAAAATTAGCAACTTCCCTGGAACCACCCACTTTTCCTTAATCATCCTAAACTAATGAGGAGCTTCCCTTCTTTTCAGAGCCATGATGATTCCCTTTTCCTTTCTCCCTACAGTAGTTTCCTTAGCAGCTGACAAAATTCTTGATACAGAGGACAGGTTACACAGCGCTGCCCGGAAAACCCATTGGCTAGGCTTGGTCTGACTACTGTATTTTGGAGCCTGTCAGCAAGGCGAGTTTCAGGAAAGTTCGTCTTATGATCACTGTATATGGTGCACCTATAGCTCAGTACAGAAGAGCTATCACAGATACATCTTCAGAATTTTAAATAAATTAAACAGTTAAAATCCCACTGAGAATCTTCTCTCTCCATTGAGTGGAGACACATACACCTATTTGCAAACAGCCAGGGCTGCTGTAGCTGTTAATTATTAAGTTCTGCGCATTTGTTGTTCAGGACACTGAATCCAAAATTCCTTCTCCCCTTCTCTGACTTACCCCTCCCTCCCTGAGAATTCATAGCCACTATCTAATCTGACAAAAACTGTGTTCTCTTTTATACTTGGAGGTCACTTTATGTTAGTTACAGTGTGTTGCATTATGTCAAAAGGCATAGCACAACATAATGAAAAGCAGACTAATATAACTCAACCTGACATCAATGACATAATACGATGTGGCTACTGAAAAATACACTGTTGTCATTGTTTTGTGTTTTCATCTGATACCTACTTGCTATTCCAGCATGGGACATTTGTTGCAGAATTTGGAGAAGGTGGTTATGGACTGAGCATCCCTGATTCTGCTGTGGCTTCCATCATTTTTGCACTGAGATCACTTCATTGGCTTTGCCAGAGTTTCTCCTGATTTACTCTAGCAAGAATCAGACTCTAAAAAATCATCACATAAAATGCAATTACGTTAGGAAAGCCATCAAGTTGGAAAACACACAGCTCCTGGGAGTAAGGAAATGACAACACTGTTAAAGTCCCTGTAACCTTAGCTCTGCCCTCTTGGGTGGTAAATGAGCCTATACTATTTTTCCTGCAGGATGTCATTTCATTTTGTAGAAGTGTGCAGCAAAGCAGCTGTTCAATACTTCTTTTAACTTCGTCACGTAGTCTGTGGTCCCATATCTCATTTGTTGTACATCTACCAAATCCTTTTGTGGGTTAGGTACTTTTCTTCTTCCGGTTTTTATTTGCTTTTGTATTGTTCTAATTACCACAGTATATGTGTATTTCAAAACCAAGGCTGAATCTCTCTTCCCAATACACCCGCAAGGTTGAAACACACAGTTATTCCTTTCTTGTTCCATAGACAGAGAGCAGAAGCACAAAACTGTATCTTACTATAGGCCCTATGGGAAGTCTGTCACAGGCAAGGCTAGAATGCAAGGCAGCAGAATCCCAGCCTTTTACATTAATTCTTTATTTTTCATTGCCTGGCTACTTTATACTGACCAATTACCCAGTGGAAAAAGCAGACATGAGCCTTATTTGCGAAAACCTCAAACAGTAATAATAAATTAAGTTGGAATGTTCTGGTGATGTTATGAATCCCTGTGCAACAGCTCTGCCTTGTTCTCCATCCAACAGAGCCAAAACAGAACACACAACTGTAAGCAAGCTAATTGAGCTGATGGATTATAATGAAATCTATTATAATTTCCACTGGAGTTTTATGGATGGAACAATCAAAAAACATCTGTAGCCACTTCTCCTGTCTAACACAGCCCATAGCATTTTATGTATCAGTTGCTGTATCAAGACCATGTCTTCTGGTTGAGCTAGAACATACATTTAAACGCTGTTGTTGTTGTTATTAATATTATTATTATCATCTTATGCTGATAGTAGTTGGCCAAGCCAACTGAAGCCATGGCATCCTCAATGACAGAATTCAGCCTCCACTGACTTTGAGCCAGTCTGGTTAGTGGACTTGTCCTCACTGTGCTGCACATTTGGAGGCACATGTGGAGTTTAGAATATCCTCCACATCCACCTTGGACTGCTGGCCACACCAGGGGTGTCATCTATACATGAATGATTTGGGAGGCACTGGAAGTAGTGGGACAGGTCACAACATTTTTGCTGCAAGATAGGATTTGATGAGAAAGTAATTTGTTTCTGCTGATCGCACCTGTTTTTTTTCCAGTAGCAAGATACCCTGCTGAGAAGTTAGGATTTAACAAAGCAGAAGTCAGGAATTGAGAAAGGCTGGAGAAAATCTAGAGAGCTCTGGGAAAGCAGGTGAGGTTTAGACATCTGTTAACATTTTGGCCAAGTATCTTCACAGCAAGACAGGCTATATTCACTTCAAAATTTCAAAGAATGGAGGAACCAGCCACCACTTGAAAAATGGTTCTCCACGTCAGAAATTTTTTCTCAGTATTTCTGTCTTTTATTTAGCTTTGGATGAGGTCTACTATGCCTTTTTCTGTTAGGTTAAAATTTACTTTTCTACATTAATGTGATGCATTTGCAATTTCTGTTTGTACACACATACATGCAGAATTTCTGAAAATGTTGGGAATATGTATGGCATGGACCTTCCTAAAATTTCAGGATAAACAATTGGAACTCTTCACTTAAAATCTATTTCAGGATGCCCTAAATATAAGGTTCTGCCTCCTCTGTCAAAAGCCCAGCATAGTAAAAGCCAATTTTATTTACAGAAAATAATATCTGAATATTGACCCAGTGGTTAAATTCATGCCAGGTATTTGTGGTTTAACTGCAGATGAATCTCAGAGTGTTTGATCACATCATACTGAGGTTTGGAGCCACTTACTGCATTGCAGGCTACAACACACACGAGGGAATAGCAGGCAGGCAGCAGTACTAGCTCAGAGTACAGCACAGATTTTAGGTTATGCTATCCATCAGAGCACTAGAAAAAAGACTGCCAAATGAGGGACAATTAATGAATTTAAGAGCAGTGAAAAAAGCCGGCTGAAATAGTCACTTTTGAAATTTTGAGTATAGTAGCTTGGCATTGCTTTGCAGATGTTGAATGTAGGATATCGTATTAGGGCCATATTCCACCCGCACAGTAGCCGTAAAATTTAGGAACCGCAAAGGCATTTAACAACTCTTTGTAAATGTCATAAGTTCATAATTCAATCTTTGGCACGTTTCTAAAAAATCATTATGGGAGAATCATCACATGGCATAATAACACACTCTCCTGTTTGTGCTAAAGAAACAACTCACAATCACAAATTGTCTTAAAATTATGAAAGGGAGTACAGCACGTGAAAAAGGTGCCGTATTCTGGCCTCACAAACAACAGCATAAATCCATTGTCACCTCTTAAAATAAGTGGGATTGTCTCGGATTGACCATCATGTGGCTGAAGACAAAATCTGGCCCAATATAATTTTTCTTTGTAACATCCATAGAATCATAGAATGGTTTGGGTTGGAAGGGAACTTTGGACATCATCTAGTCCAGAATGCTGGAACCTGTGGTTCCACTGTAGTCCAGGAGCTGTACGTGAAACATGCAGGAGAGTGGATTGTACTGACAGAGGAGGCTCAGTTCTTGTAATGGGTGACAGCGCATCCTGCCAGTACAGGAAGTCAGGGTGGGACACAGCCTGGCCAGACAGCGAGCACCTGTGAGACAAGCTGAGCACATCATGTACCAATGTTCTGAAACAGCCAAACACATTCACAATGACGGTTAAATGACATGAATCCTCGGACTGACTCCTTAGTTCCTAGATATTTTGGTGATTGTAGATAGAACCTTACAGACCTGGGAGCCTAAGCCATGTCTGAAGCTCTCTGCTCCTGTCTTTGCCAGTCTGTGGTAATCTTTACTCTGAGCTGAGACTAATCGAGTTCTTTTAACTTCTGACCCCCCAAGCTATCCTCATTCTGTTGGATGAATTATACTGTTGTGACATGTCTTGACCTGCTGTTCGACTCAGTTAGCTAGCTAACCCATTTTACATTCCTGGCACTTCAAAACACAGACATTAGTTATGTATGCATGTAAGCCAACCCCAATATACTCAGAAAGGCAACACAAAATCCCATGGTAGTTTGGAAATACACAGTGCAGTCACTCAAACAGGAAGAAACGCAAATGCCACATTCAGAGATACTGTCATATTCCAATATACTCCACACAAGTACCCCAAAATCATGAGTCAACACACCAAAAGCCATGCTTTAGAGGACACAAGTTTTGAAAAATAACAATAAATCTTAGGAATTGCATCTCAGGTGGGCTGAATCACTCCTTGAGGTACTAGTCTCCCTCCCTTGTCTGTGAAGGAAATGCCTCTTAACTTGAGCTTTTTGGTTTAAAAATATATGAAAGAAATCTGAATCCAACATCTTGGAAATACAGAGAGACTCTAAAGCACGAAATCTGATATCAAAGCGTAAGACCAGACAAAACTGAAATGCTCCGGGTGCATGGAGAGATGAACTTGTATAAGAACCAAATTTGCCCCACATTGAAACTTTTAGTAGAAGTCAGGACTAAGGCTTCTAGAAGCCAAAATCTCTCCTGAAAAGATGAACAGCAAAATTGCTCATGGTACCTCCTTTGCTAGTTATTTGCAGGTCAGAGTATGCGTGTGGTGATACTGCTCTACAGGCTGTCTGTAGGCATGAAATGCTGTTCTCTGCTGAAGAAAACAAGAGCAGGAGAGAGCTGCTGCAGGCTTCTCCCTTCCGCTGAAACTCAGGCAGCTGCATGTCAGCTCAGGCCAGGTCCCTACAAAAGGGTGAAACTAAGCATACAATCTATCCTCAAAATGAACTTGGGCCAGGCACTTCCGAGATGCTGCTCAGTGTAACCCTGGGTGGATGTCATGCACCACCTCTCCGAAAAAGTACAGAGCAATGCAGTGAGGAGGGAAAAAACACTGCAAAATGCTGCCCAGGTGGCCAAGAAGGCCAACGCATCCTGGCTTGTAGCAGGAATAGTGTGGCCAGGAGGAACAGGGCAGTGATCCTCCCCCTGTACTTGGCACTGGTGAGGCCACACCTTGAGTACTGTGTTCAGTTTTGGGCCCCTCACTACAAGCAGAATGTTGAGGTGCTGGAGTGTGACCAGAGAAGGGCAACGAAGCTGGTGCAGGGTCTAAAGAACAAGTCTGACGAGGAGCAGCTGAGGGAACTGGGATTGTTTAGTGTGGAAAAAAGGAGGCTCAGGGGAGACCTTATCACTCCCTACAACTACCTGAAACAAGGCTGGTGGGTGTCAGTCTCTTCTCCCAAATAACAAGCAATAGAACAAGAGGAAATGGCCTCAAGTTGAGCAAGGGGAGGTTTAGATTGCACATTTGGAAAAATTTCTCCACCTAAAGGGTTGTCAAACATTAGAACAGGCTGCCCAGGCAAGTGGTTGAGTCACCATCCCTGGAGGTAGATGTGGTGCTTAGGGACATGGTTTCATGGTGGACTTGGCCATGCTAGGTTAATGGTTGGACTTGATGATCTTGAAGTTCTTTTCCAACCTAAATGATTCTATTATTGTGTGATTCTATGAATTTGAACTGGAGGATGCTTACGATTAATATCTGTGGCTCCCAGACAAACTTCAGCCTAACTTCCAGGAACAAATCACACATAGGCAGTAGTAGTGACTGCAGAGGTAGGGATACCATGACCTTCTACGGCAAGCCAAAAACTTAACAAGCTCCTCAGAAGATGCAAGTAAGTAGTAGTCACTTTTTTCTACTTTTAATTTTCTTATGGGGAGTGAGTAATTCTCCCTCACCGATGACAGACATTGAACTCCTGCTGTATTAGAAGGAAAAATGTGTACTAACCCAGGAAATTCTCAGCAAAAGATGCCATTCAGAACTCACAGATCACACGTATGTATCAGTCAGAGAGAGCACAGAAGGAAAGAAAGTCCCTCAGGAGAGATTCTGCTGTGAACTCCTACCCTAAGTTTTTTCTCAAGTATGCCAGGCAGAGGGAAATCTAGTTTTCATTAATCTCATTAAGCCAGACAGACTTTTGCCTACTGAGTGTATACTTCAGTAAGGCAGGTAAATGCACAGTCTGTTTAGACCCTATTTTCATCTGCTGTTTAATGTGTTTATATATGATCAAGTCCTCTTAAGTCATTCAGCTGTTGCAGTTGTGCACTGTGCAGAAACTCATGTAGATAAATGCTGGCTAATGAACAGAGGTCATTTCCATTTTGATATTTCTCAGTGTGACATGAAAACAGGTAATGTGCAGGGAGACGTTAGCTGCATGTCATTCTGTATTTTGCTTTTAGCATTTATAATTTTATTGTCTAAGCAAGCACATAAATATTCAAGGCTAGCAGAGGTGCAGGGAGAAGTAACGTTAGCAAATCCGGTCATCATTCCACGCTTGCGGCTTAGTCCTGGACAGTTTGCCTGCTTCTTACCAGTAAGCTGACAGACCTTGGAAGATAAGGACTCCCTGAAGACAAACAAACTGTGGGTAGATTATTCCTATGTTACCCTGCTCCAGCCTTTAGGTCAGGGAATGTGTTATGTATCCTGAGACTTCAGTAGGAGGTTTTGGATATTCAGGGGTTTTTTTAGTCAGCTCACTTATCTACTTGACAGAATGTACAATTTAAGTTTCTCCTGTATAAGACAGGATCTCTAGGTGTCCTGCAATGTCAAGAGCCTAAAAAAAACCCACCCCAGAGCTCTTCAAGTATCTCTTTCCCCTTGTAAACCATGCTTGACTTCCTGATTTGTTGGAGGAAAAAGCCACCGAGTGTGTAGATGTCTTTTACCCCTCTGAGCCACAGTTCCTTTGAGAAATCCAACAGCGAAGGTGGATACAATTATTGTAAATAACGTTGGATAGAACCCAGAACAGATTAAGGTAGGAGGATACAGCTCAACAAGAACAGAAGTGGTTTCTAATGAGAGAGGGAATATTTCACTCTCAGCACAGCTATTATTAAGTTCTACACATTAATTCAGCCAACAAGTCTTGAAGTAGTAGAATGAGCTTCTATTCACTAAAGTGGCAGGCACTTGCATGGCTGCCTTCATTTCAAGTCTTACAGTTCATACCCTTCTCAGTGAAGAAGTATATTATGAGCATCTAACAAGGTCTCAAAACTTGCACTGAAGGCAAATATTCCAGTCTAGTCCATTAAAAGCAGTACCTATTTCACTTTCAGTTTTATTTTGATTATTTTCTCTATTTTTACTAGAGTTGTGGGACAGGAGTTATCTTATTGAAAAATAAGCTCTAATAATTCTAGCACAGGTGTGAACTCTTCAGCCCAGGGACACCCATTGTTCAATAGTTTCTTAATCCTTTCCCTACAGTTCTCCTGGAACTGTCCATTTGCCCTGAACAGTCCATTTTGTTGGTGAGCAATCAGCACATGAGCTGGTGTAATGGTTTACCTTAAAATCCTGAGGTCTTTCTCTGTCTTTCTTTAAATCCCTGCCTCTTCACTGTTCTTTAATTTTCTAGACATTCCTGGCTTCTGCACAGGTGGAGGTCACTAGTCCTTCCAGCCAAAATGTGAATAACTTCCTTTTCTTCTTTCCCTACTGATGTCCTGCAAGAACTGCAGGGCAGGATTATTGCGCTGTTTATAAGCATCTCTTTTCACGCTGCTTCCCAGATCTAGAACTGACAGAAAAGGAAGAGAAGGAAGACAGGAAGGGTGAGGGGGATTATTTTCATGCTAACAGTAATATCCATGAGTAAGTTCTTTGGTGGTGGCACTCTAAGGCCTCCATCTCCATACGGGAACTTTGCTTTCCCAGACCAGCTAAAATCCTGAAAGTTTAGAGTTGAATCCGGTTACGGTTGCATTCAGGAGTTACTCTTTACATCAAATACAGCCTGAGTACTCAGTTCCCTAAAGGCTCTAACTATAAATCATGTATCCTTGGGATATCTCCCATATCACAGAAAAAGCAAAAATGCCCCACACTCCTTTTGCTGTGTATTTTTCTTGTCACTTGTCTTACACATACATTTGCAGCTCACTGTGGCAGGAACTGTTATTTGTTCTGTAGCTGTATGGCACCTAATACAATGGAATCTGAGCCCATGACCACATTTTCTAGGTGCTATTGCAAGGCTGAGAAATAAATAACTGAAATCGGCAGTACAAGCTGCTTTTAGGCAGCATACTGCTGAAAATGAGAGCAAAATTCAGGGGAGGGCTGAGCGCCTGCAGTTCTCATTGACTCCAGCCCTGGCTGTGGTAGCTCAGCAGCTCTCAGCATCTCGGAGGATTTATTCTGCAGCATGTTTGCTTTTGCCTCCAGTGTGCAATGTGAGGAAGCCAGCAGTGTGACTGAAAACCGCAGCTCCCAGCCACTTCTCCCCTCAGTGTTGAGTGAGAGAGTGAAAGCTTGCAGACTAGCCGTTACCTTTCTCATACCAGTGTCGCAGCGGGAGTAAAAACAAAACATGGAGCTGAATTTATTTCTAGCCAACGGAAATTTCATATTGAGGGTTACAGGCGTCCTGTGCCTCTTAAAAGCAAGTAATAAAATGCAGCTCTCAATTACAAATTGTATTTACATTTTAAACCCCCATACGGTTTGGTGAGGTAGAGGGAGGTTTCAAATGCATTAGCAGCAGCACTGTGCCATGATTAGTTACAATTTTTTGCTCTTTGTAAGAGCAATTAATGCCTCCAACCTTTTTTTCTCTGTCTTGCAAACTAACGCTGTGGCTATGCCAGGTCAATAGCCAGCAGACAAGACACAACTCCTGCCTAACGCTATGAACCAAAACAAGAAAACGCATTGAAATAACTATCTCTAAAAAGCCTCCTGTAATAAGATTCACACACTAAGTATAAATTCAGTGGCAATTGATTTTTTTATGTAGCTTCCTGGGCTAAACTTCTCAAAACATACGGACATTCAACAGGAAAATGCAAAAACACTTGCAAATGTGCACAACTTCATCTTCCTGTGCTACGTCAGTCAAATTCCCTTCTCCCTGTCCTCAAGCAGGGATATAGGCAAAGCACTCATTGTCTGACGTGATGCACAGGTTTTATGTCTGGCCCTTGGCTTTTGCAGAGCCCATGTGTGCATCACTCAGTGCCAGCTGTTCTGGTGAAAGCATGTTTTCAGGTGCAGCTGCGAACAGAAATGGTCAAAGTTGCCTAGAAGGCCTCAAATATTTACATAGACTCTCTACTCAACATTTCAGAAAATCTGCTCTAGGTCACTGCTCTGACAATGTTTTTCCTCTTTAACCAGGGTAAGCATATACCAGAGACCAACTCTAAAGATTCTAAAGTCTACCTACCATCTGATGTCATGAGCTGCCTTCTTAGAAGTCTGTATTAGCAACAATATCAAAGGTGTTTGCATATCAGGAGGTGTTCCATAGAAATAATCAGTAGGTCCTGTTCAGCTTTATTCAAAATCTGACATGGATCTGATAGAACAACCATACTCTGAGGTTTGTAGGAGCTCCTGATGTGAGTTTCCTCTCTATGTTCATAAGTGTATGGCCAAGTCACTGGTCTTGAATAATTATACTTATTTACGCCTAATGATACACAAGAGGTGTGTGTTTATTAGCTATGAAGTCAATCTGCAGTTCTACTGGGAATGGGTAAGGTCCCTGAAGGGAGCTAGTCTAGAAGCACAACCAGCAAGAAAAAATCAAAAGAAATGAGGATGAAACTCAGAAACAATGCTGTGACATAGAGAACAGAGGGTTATCTCTTATTCCGTGGGGATTATTGACGGCAGGTAAGAAATAATAGGCTCAAACTGCAACATGGGAAATTTTAAGTTAGGTACCAGGAACAATTTCTGTCTGGAAGGACAGACAAGCAGAAGAAGATTGTCTAGAGAAGGTGTGGAATTTGAAGTGTTTTGCTAAACATTAGCTAGTCTGATTCTGCTTTGGTTGTAATGATGCTCACACTCAGGTATTGCTAACCAAGCCTGAGGCCTCAGAGGTGAGAGGTCGCTCCAGGCTGAAAGTCAGAGAACCAGTGCAATACTTTACAGGCATGTCTTTTCCTCATATTTATCTCCAACACAGTGGTGACAGCCATACGGGAAAAGGCTGGGCCAGATCCACTGGTAGTGTAAATCACCTTTAGAATCAGTAGAATCACAGAATCATAGAATAGTTTGGGTTGGAAGGGATCTTTAAAGGTCATCTAATCCATACCCCCTTCAATGAGCAGGGACATCTTCAACTGGATCAGGTTACTCAGAGCCCTGTCCAGCCTGACCTTGAATGTTCAGGGATGGGGCATCCACAATTTCTCTGAGCAACCTGGGCCAGTGCCTCACCACCCTCACTGTAACGAATTTCTTTCTTATATCTGATCTAAATCTCCCCGCTTTCAGTTTAACGCCATCACCCCTTGTCCTATCACTCCATGCCCTTGTAGAAAGTCCCTCCCCAGCTTTCTTGTGGGCCCCTTCAGGTACTGGAAGGCCGCAATAAGGTCTCCCCAGAGCCTTCTCTTCAACTAGGCTGAACAGCCCCAACTCTCTCAGCCTTTCCTCATAGGAGAGGGGTTCCAGCCCCTTGATCATTTTTGCGGCCTGCTCAGGCCTCGCTCCAGCAGGTCCATGTGTTTTCTGTGCTGAGAGCTCCAGAGCTGGACAAAGGACTCCCAGCGGCGTCTCACCAGACGGGAGCAGAGAGGGAGAATGCCCTCCCTCACCCTGCTGGCCGCGCTTCTTTAGATGCAGCCCAGGATGTGGTTGGCTTTCTGGGCTGCGAGCGCACATAGTCAGCTCATGTCCAGTTTTTCATCCACCAGTACCCCAAAGTCCTTCTCTGCGGGGCTGCTCTCGATCCCTTCATCCCCCAGCCTGTGTTGATACCGGGGGTTGCCCTGACCCAGGTGCAGGACCTTGCAGAGTTCTGAGTGAGCCATGTCAGTTTACTGTGGCTAACCTGCTTTGCTTTTATTTATAAATAATACATTCATACACAATGGCTATAAATAGTATTTCATTAATTTTATTGCTTATTTAGATATTTCCCTAAAGGGCTAATACGGAGTTACTGTTGTGTTACTATTTCAGCTTCTGTTTTTCCAGAAGTTTAGTTTGCAAACCATACAGTGTACTTGGAGCTGAGGCTAAGCTCAGCAGCTAGGCTTTGGATGAAGAGCACATTTGGTGTAATTAGATTTGTGGGTTTAGGTGTTTGGGGTTTATTTTTTTTAGTGTATAACAGTGTAATAAAAAGAAATGGCTGTAATTTATGGCCCAGCATTTGGCAAGTGGCTTGTCTGGTCTAGGATTATTTTTTTTTAATGGTAGAAATTTTAAATTTAGGTTAGAATTTCAAAGAAGCTTAATACCCACAACTAAAGCAGATGTTCAGTGCTGCCAAGCTAGGGCATTCAAAAATCATGAATTAGGCATGAAAATACCAGTATTAACTTAAAATAAGAAGATACAGACACAAACTTACACCCCTATACCCACATGGTTATACAGGTACCTCTGAATAAGGCTAATGTTTAATTTTGTATCAAATTAACACACGATGTAAATTTAGTCTATTATGTTTTCACATAGAATGTGATATTTCTGATGTTGAAATGAATCTCATAAATTAAAACATTTTGATGTTCAATTAAGTATCCTTAGGTAAAAAAAAAAAATATTTTTATTTTGCTTAATAAGCAGCAATTTTCAGTGAGGATCTGAGACTAAATTATTCTCTATGTCACAATATTGCACCAGTTTAGCTTTTGTTTCTTTTTTCAGCATTCCAGTATTTGCTTTCCATGTGCATTTATTTACAAGCTTTTCTCTACAATAATGAAAGCTCAGAAATTCTTGTTTTGAGTTTTACACAAACTAAGATTCTGTAATCATCTAGTTTCAGGGACTCTAGACTTAAGAAGAACACTAAGCATGATACGAATTACAAAAAAGTCAGGAGAACTACGAATAAGGTGCTTTGTTTTTCTTTACCAAGAAAGCTCAGCCTTTGCTTTCTTTGCAAGAGTTCAATCTCTGGCATAACAAATACCTACTCATAAAGAGAACTTCTAAGACAACAGCTTTCTGAAAAATATAATTGCACTTTTAGGTGCTGAGTGCCTTTGTAGAGCAAATACTCATTAGATGGTACAGACAAACGCCGGCATGACAAATAGAAAACTTTAGCCAAAATATTTTATGTGAGTTGCCATGTACGCTGTACTCTGGTACTGCAAATGCTTATACTTAGACATTGTGGAAGAGGGGCCCCTTTGAAATGGATTACTGACCCAGCCTGATCCAAAGCTATCCAGAAGCATCGAAACAGTGTGCCACTGACTTCCACTGAACCTTGGATCAAGTCCGCGGAGTGTAAAGGTAAGCATATGAAACAGGCTTTGCAGGACTCGGAAGCCTTTTGAGAGCATGGCTCGCATTCAGGCACAACGTGAAAAGTGCTGATTGTATCCCACTGTCCCAGTGTATAACACTACTGTGCAGACTGACTCACTCTGTTTTCTTAAAGCAGATGTCCACTTGTCTGTGTTATTGTAATCCAAAGAAGTGATGCCTTGGTGCTGAAATACAGAAAAGCAACGGCACATTAACAGCATGTTACTGGAATACATCAGAGCAATTGTGCTCTAGTGCTGTATTACTTACTACAGGGCATCTCAGTAACAACACTCACAGTAATGCTGAGTACTCCTGCTGAGGTGAAAGAAACATCTTAATGGGAGACCCTGACATTTCTGCAGGCCCATCTACATTCCTTCAAATCAACACAGTGATTGCCCTAGCATGAGGTCACAAAGAGACATGTAAAAACATTAAATCACAAAAAAGTGCAAACCCCAAGTCAAAACATAACTCACAGGAGTATGTGAAATCCTACAGGGCTTTGAGCTAACTGCATTAACTGTGGAAACAATCAGGGGTAGTGAAAGGAGGGCATTTCAGACCTCTTCAAGAAAAGCCTTAACAGTCTTCTACTACGATGATTCAAGAACTTGAAGGTCTACAGTGGTCACAGAGCAATTCATTTGGAAGAATTCATGCAAAATGTCATTTGTTCTGGCTACTGGATCTGAAGCTAGCAAGGCGTATAACTGTTTATTCAGTTTTTAAAGCGACACTGATCCTCTAGCCAGGCCTGGGAGTATTTCAGCAGACTCTCCAACAGAAAGAATTACCTACACAAAAGAATTGCGCAAGATCAACTGAAATACTGAAAAACCACGTAAGTCTGTCATAGAGATTCTCCATCTAGTTCCAGTGACAACCTCCTGTTTATATTGATTTTGCATATAGCGTCAGCTACAGATTAAACCTTGCACTACCATGGCTCTATCACTACAAGTCTTTCTTTTGTCTCAGTCAAAGCTCAGTGAGTGTAAGGGGTCTACAATGGAAAGTTTGTGCAAAGTAAAGCAGAACGTGAATACACGGCAGCCATCACGTAGAAACTCAAAATGAGAACTAAACATACAGTAGCTTACTCCACTTCCAAAGCTTGCACTTCGGGAAATGAGGTGTACTAGCCAGTTCAGTTTAAATTCACATTTAAACAGCGTCTGCACTGAAAGCACCAGAGAAGACTTTCAGTGATCTGGCCTTCAAAGCGCAAAGGCATTTACACGGGCAAGATCTGTCTTCTGTCTGCAACAGAAAAAAATACAGATTTTATTCAGAACTGCGCATGGAGGATTCGGATTCATTTTGATTTTAAATTCATTTCAACCTAAAATCTTTGGCCTTGATTCTTACAGCTTGTGAAGTCATTTACGTCTGTGCAGAGTGGAAGTAAGAAGCTTCCTACTGAGAGTGCTTGGTAATCCTCATTCACCTTTACATGTGCACAATGATTATACAAGATGTATATCCCAGTGCCAGCAAGTTACTGCCCAGTGTCTCTGTGCAAATCCACCTTCGTCCATAATGCAGGCCACTATGCCATGCTGTGAACATGAATGGCTAATGGGCTGGCATGCTCCTGCTCTGCCACCCCTGCTGCAAGGCCTACAACCTCTAGCAGACGGGTAGGACAGACAACGCAGAACAGTACCTTCAGTTAGAGCAATCAGAGTTCATGTGTAGAAGCAACATCACCTGCCCGAGGTCTCAGCAAGCCACAGACAAACACTGACAGTGGAATCTCTGTCTTCTAAGTCCCAGAGACCAAGCTCTTGCTGCCTGTTAATATTTTGTTACTTTTGTTCATTAGTATTTTTGCTTGTAAGTACTCTGTTAGAGGTAGACATCTACCTCTAGCAAACTCCGAGCAATCTCTTTCAAGTAAGCCCATGATGCTCACAACAATCTTTTTGTATTTAACTGGGAATTTGTGGAATAGTTGGGATTTCACTAAAAAACTGCAGAATGTTTGCAATGCTTGTTGTGGATTTGGTTTCCTCATTGTCTTTTCGGTGAAAAAAAATTTGAGTGAAATCTGATTAATCAAAACAATCCTGTTCCTGAGGGAAGACTTTGGATGGTTTCGGATTTCCAGACTAATTCAGAAAGAGATTAAATTTTGTGTCAAAACATGTAAAAATATGTCTGTTCATATTTAAATGTCAAAAATAAATATTGTGTCAGTTTGTGAAGAACTGAGCACAAAGCAAGCAGTAGCGAAATGCGAAAATCTTATCGTGAGACACATAAATATTACTTTTTACCCAGTTACACAGTTCAATCATTGGATGTTACAACACAGCAACAGATTCAATGAATGTGGATGGGAGAATCCCATCAGCAAGATGATTAATCTTTAACTATTAGCAATACTTAAAATGCCAGAGTGAAAGCACAAAGGGCAAACAGATTTAGCAAATCTTGCTGATTCCAGTTCTTCCTGAAAAGTTTGTAACATCACCTGCAAAGTATCCAAAAGAGTAGTTTGGGGTTTTTTTCTTAAGTGAATACTCAAAACTTTGAATGGTATGTTGCTGTTTTTTCGTGTTGGAAACTGTCTTGTTCTGTACCTAAAGGGCTATTCCCATCCAGTGCCCAACACACAGCAATGAGGTTAAATTGGTCTGGATGACATCAGCTATATGTAATCAAACCAGCAGCCCATGTCCGATCCTTTCTGTGACCATGTTAGGTGTTAAATTAAGGTCTGATTAAGAGTGTGCTGCTGCAGTTAAGGTCAAGGACTAAAGATCACAAGCTTTGTTTCATCTAATAACAATAAAGACTGTCTGGCTGCCAAATATCACAACAGCCCTTGTTCTCCTATCAGACTGCTGTCCAGCTAGAGGGATCTGATTTCACTGGTATCCCTTTTTAAACCCTGCTTCTAAGAGGGTTTGTAGCTATTTCATCTGTATTAAGTCGCACTGTGTTACCCGAGGCTAGATGGTACATTCTATATGATCAAAGCAGAAATGCAGCAGCTTCTGACGTGGCTGAGGGGAAAAAAATATCAAGGAAGGAGAAAAAAGATACAGCACTACAAAATACCAGGTCATGCCACTAAAGTAAGCACCCACAGGTAAGTTCATAACATGAGACCACACGATGGTGGAAACTGCACCCATGTGTTTGCTTGGAACAAATCACAGGCTTGCTGCACCAGCAGTCAGCAGGAGAGATGTGTCAAATTGGAGAGATGGGAGATAAAAGCAGAGTGGTGAAGAGAAAATCCAGCAACTTCTTTGCAGGATGGAGACAAGAATGGGTGCATAAGAGCTTCTCCCTGCAGAAGTGTTCCACACAGACGGGTCAGGAGACATTACCAGAGCAACTGTCTGTTATGAGAGAGCAAAATTTCTAATAGTCTGACAAAGTCTGCTCACAAAACATGCACATATTAATCTCAGATGAATACAGGGTGCTGGGGCATGTTCGCTTCCTGAAAAGGAGGGCAGAGCAGAGTAAGAAACCATATGGCCCCAAAATAATCTCTCACAGCCACATCGTATTTTATGTTTCCATACTTGGGGTACAGTTTCAGAGTAGATACTGATTCATTTTTCAAGAGTCATCTGAAGCATCTTTCATTCGCTCCTAGTACTTAATAGACTATTAATAGAGCACTGTTCATACCTGGAAGGACAATTTTGCCATTCTGTGAGGCTGCACACAGAAAACTCATCATAGGGACACACTAAAGCCACTACATGTTTAGACAGTTCTTTGTGGATATTGCATACGTGATCAGAAAATTTCTTTGAGGTGTCTTGATGCTTTGCATTTCAGGATTTGGCATATAACCTCTCTGCTTCCTAACAAGCTCTGAGTGAATCCCAAAAGGTTCAGTGCTACAGTTCAACATGGATTAGCTTCCACCTCCTTACCGTTGCAGCTGAGCTAGAGATCTCTGCAGAGCAGACTTTGCGGTGGGAGTTCCCGGACTTCCTGGAATCTGAGTTGCATCAGAAATACAGTGAACACCACAAAAACAGCCAGGTGTGAAAAATGACTTCTCCATGACAAAAGCATTACGTTCACATTTGGACTCAGTGCCTGAACTGGAAAGTGACATTTTACTAAATTAAGAAATTCCTGTACACCTTATTTCCCACCTATCTGTAAAAACAGTGTGACATTGCTAGCAGAATCATGTGCTAGTCATGGTAGGGTCTATCTTTCTGATGATAAAGAGAAATTTTTTCTGTCACCACTTAAATTTCAGAACACAGACTGCAAAAAAAATCCAGTCAAAGGGCAGGTTTGGTTGGATTTGATTCACCTCCTGATCATTCTTCTTGATAAATTTTACAAGCAAATATTGTACACAGAGAACCACAGTTTTATTTCAGTGTTAGAGGCTGTGGTCAAAGCATTTAAATTCAGTTGTGTAAGACTGAACATATATATCCGTATTATCTAGATGACAGCACTGAGCAGTCCCGATTAACTGCTGCTAATCAAGGGAAGTTGCTTTTGAAAATGATCATTAGTTTTGAAAATCGAGCCACTGCTGACAGGGTATTTTGGTGCCATTTTAGATGCCTAATTTAGGCACTTCAGTCTGGATCCAAATAAAATCAACGGCAAAGTTCAGTATAGGTAGCAGGTCAGAACAGTGCAGCTCAGCCACCCGCTCTAGTACGGGAACAACATGATAGCATCATGTCTTGGCATCTTTGACTGCCCAGGCTACATGACCAGGGACCCAGTCACAAGCAAGTGGCCTGGCAACAGCTCTTACCATAAATCTGGAGTGAACTCAGACTCCTGCTTTTGACTCTGAAGCTGTTGATAGAAGGATTGCTTTTGAAAACTTTCCAGACTTGTCTCGGATAGCTGCATTACGTTATCTCGGTATCTGCACTACTCCCTAAACTACACTTAAGCTAGTGTAAGAGGGACTGTTGTACATATTATGGTAATGTCATTTATTTATTTTACGCAACTGGAAAATTTAAGGGCAACCACTTCACTTCTGTGCTGTATAGATTAGAGTGTTCACAGTAACACCTGCTTACTGGAGAGACAGAAAAAAAAGCCCTTATATTCCTTCCTTATTGCAACTTGTTATTATAGCTTGAATGGTTCCTAGTGACTTCCTAAGATTAATGTTAATATTCTGATCGGAGTCTTCCCTCTGGAGTTTTATTATGGGTTTTGAACATTCATTTCATTTAACATACACATGGGAGCAAGTCTGGTGGTTCCAAAAATATTTGTAGTTGGAAATCACAGTGATTTTTTGTTAGGCTAAGAGCCAAAGAAATCACAAATCAGAAGTCTGTTATAGAGCAGTTCCAATTTCTTGGCATCTAAATTTCACTTTATGTATATGCATAGTGTGACGTTTTCCCTAGCTGTATGGCACTGAAGATTTACTGAGAAATGCATTGCTTATCTATTTTTCAAGGTTTCTGGTGGAACTAGAGAGTTTGTCTAGCTGACTGGGGATTCGTAGGGATTTTATGGACTTCCTGTGTGAGCCAGGGACTGCCCATTGGGTATGCATCTTTCTCTATCACAGCTGGTTTTTTTGAACCAAAGTGTGGAGTAGAAATTTCATCCCTGATTTTTTTGGCTGGATTGATTGTTTAGTCTAGGAACTCTCAAGTAGACTTTCTAGGTGCTGGAATTTCTCTTTTTCTTCAGTCAGCAGCTGATGTTGTATGGTGTACATCAGAGTCTAGATTCACATCTTAGTGAGCAAAGATTTATGTTTGTCCTAATGCTCCTTGACATTAATGAGTATTACAGACATGTATCCCCATGGATTAAGTTGAGAACACACCCCAGAGTGTGTGTGGAGTTTGTCATTAGGGCATCACACTGCTAAAACCAACAGAGAAATTCCAAGGGTAAGAAAGCAATTGGATCTCTTCTCTTTGCCGGAGTGCATGTAAGAGATACGCTTTAAACCTTCTCATATTTCCAGCCCTCTCAAACCAATTCCTGCATTCATTTTTGATTGTTAATGACTTCAAAGAAGAATTGATTGCCACTTTTAAGACATTTCCCATAACAACATTATGGGCAATATTCTGCCAGCAGAGAGTATTTCTGTAGCTCTATAGTGCTCTCTAATTAAGGAACTTCTATATAGCTGGAGGAGAGAAGAGAGTATCTTTTTTCCTCAACCAGCTGTTTCAGGGACTGAGTCAATACAATGGGATGACTCTGTACACTCCATTATCTAGAGATTGCGACTCCTCAATGAAATATTATGGATCCTGTGGGATGTGGCAGAGACTGTGGCACAGACACAACTGATAGCAGTGCATCAGCTACCAAAAGGATACGCTAGCTCTGGCTGCACCAGATCAGGCTGGTTTCTGCAGATCTGTGTGAAGATGTTTGCTCTCCACTGCTCATTGATCCAGGTTTTGAGTATATTCAAGTGCAGGGCAGCAGGGGCACGTAGTCAGCTATATTATCTGTACATCCTGTGGACAACTCAAATGTAAGCTAGATAAACCATACAAAAAAAAATAGACTCCATGAGGTAATTTCAGTCTCCCTTAAAGCCCCATGTAAAACTGACCTGTGGGAGGGACTCGGTGCAGAACTACCACACATCCACGCTCCCATGTGCCTGGTTGATAGGAGTTTTCTAGGCTGGCTATTTTCACACACGGGGGTTATTAGCCTTGTGTAATCCTGCCTGTATCAGCTAGCTGCAACATGGAAATAAAAACTTTATGTTTTCCCTCAGAGCCCCTTGAGATCTTTCGGAGAAAATTTTCATAGCAGAATTCCAATTTATCTAATTTGAAAGCAATGGTTCCCGGATCAGTCACTTCCCTTGAAACACACCCATTTCTCCCTCAATAAAAGACGGATAACAATAGTACAAGAGATTTCTAAAATACTTTGAGATCTGTGAATATAAAGGGCTGTCTGTAAAGTGTTTAGAAAATTTCAAAAAAAGGTGCTATACAAATGCATATTTATTGTAGTGCTGACATTCTTGTGGCAGCTCTGAATGCAAAATCAAAAGCAGAGGGGGCAGAATATAAGTCAGAATAAGAAACTGTCAGCTTTTAGCCTGTATCTTAAACTGCTTTGAAATGTTGCAGACATTCAGAGAATCAAGTTTGCTAATGTTGTATGTTACAGAAATTACACCAATCTGGAATATAAATTTTCCTCCACCTTCTGAGAGAAGGTAAAGCTCTTAGGGATATACACAAATGAAGCCCTAATCCTACAAACTTTAATACATGTACCTAATGGTTAGGCAGCACAGTTGTCCCACTGATTTTAATAGCTTTACTCAGATGCATGTGTGGAAGTGTTTGCATGATTAGAAGTTAATACTAATAAATGCGCAGTTCATACAAGATCCCTGTGTAAACAATCTATTTCTGCATGCAAGTGATGATTTTATTGCTGTTCTGTAATTCTGTGTAGTGGCTTTGTGAAGAAGTCTTATATTTTCTAAAGCAGTAAAATGTTTCTGATAGTGTTTTTCATTGCTAGCTCTTTGGGGGCTAATTAAAAGAAATATCTTAAATTTATTCATTGCTTGGTTCCTTGATAGCAAAAGGCACCTGGTGTAAACATTAAAAAGAAAAGCAGGCAGCAGCCAGACCTCATCAAATATTAGATGCATTAGGACATTTTATTTATAAATATGAAATTGGTTTTAATGACTTCAAAAGGAGGAAATGCCAGGAAGAGCATAATGTAAGCAAGCTCAGTAAAGCTGTCATGAAGATGCCTACACCCACAAAAATCTAGCAATTGCACTTGCTCCCCCCCTTCTTGTCTCACATAGTAAGTGGCAATTCCAGCTGCAATTGGCAAAAATATACATAAAGGACTCCAGAACTAACCAAAACAAGCAGCAGATGAGATGGAGCATCCAAGGACGCGTCTCCATAGAAAGCACCACCAGTGACTGATCAGAAAATAGGTCATTTATGCTGAGTTGACCAATTCAGTGAAAAAAATCCTGACTCTTGACCCCTATGATTTAATGCAAAATGCTTAAGGATGAGAAATCCAGCCTTCTTTTGGGACAACATTTAAACAGGCACTTAATATTAAGCATACGCTTTACATTCACTAGACTTTACTTTCAAAAATGTTTAGCACTGTTTCACTCCGTTCCCACTACTGACTTCAATAGATCAGTAATGAAGAGTGACTCAACATTTTAAAACTAAGCATGCATTCAGCAAAGTCCAAAATAAAGATGCAATAAATTCATGATCAATAGACTAACAATACAAATGAGGAATAACAATAATTGTCCTGAAAAAGTTCTCTCTTCATGAGGCAAAAATCTATCCTGAAGGTAGATTTCAACTTAAGGCATTTTATTGTAATGAGGCATAGTCATTCACAGTAAATTGAGAAAGGTCTTCCACCTGTGTAAATTTGATGTCAGTAAGATCATTGTCCAGTTTTAGTGGGATGAACCACAGCATCATTTCTCATTTAGAGAGTTGAAGTTTTGAGCCAGATGTAATATACGTGACTGGGTCCAAAGAGGTAGAAAGATATATGTTACAAGAACTCCCATTCACTGCTACTCAGCAACTTAGGAAAAGTGCTAAGCAAAAAGGAAGTTTGACGCAAAATGATTAAAGTACAAACTGATCGTAATAAACCAAGAATGAGAACTTCATTCTAAGCCAACCTACTATGTGAAAACCTGAGACAAACCACAGACTGTATCAAGTCTACAAAGGACTTTCCTACTTAATTTGACCTCTTCTAAGAGACGCTTGGACACAACTGTCCATGTACATGGAGTAATTGCTTTAATCCCGGTTGGGATGAAAAATCTTTCAGTAGTTGTCCTAGGATACCATAGGTGTGATGTTCTCAAAGGGTCATTTCCAAGTTTTAAAGAAGCAAAACTTTGTCGACTTTTTTAATCACATCAGAGGTGCCTCATTTCTAGGGCAGGAACTTTTCCTCATGTGCAAACAACATAAACAGACATTAGTTTTCCATCCTGCCCCGACCTTTAGAAGATGTCATCTCTGCTAGTAGTGCACTCTGGCCCTGGAGAGACTTACTAGTTCAACCTTGACTCTAAGGGAACTGAGCCACCTACTGAATCACAATCACACTTTCTACAGGCTAACACCTGTGTTTTCCTTGGAGGTCACCCCATCCAAGAACTAACCAGGTCTGACCCTGTTTAAGTTAGGAGATCCCAGAAGCAGAATTGTCCAGAACTCCAAAACTGAATATGAAAGATACCAAAAAGCCTCAGAGGAGTCTGAGAATAAGGAACTGCAGCAAGGGAGCACAGTCCCAGCTCAGAACTGCAGCTTGCAGGATACAAGCGTAGTATGCCACAGCATGAATTCTCCATTCCAGGTTTTAAGTGACTTCAGTGAGAGGACCTTACTAGGTTTAGGATGAGAACAGGTCCAGACGGGGGGGAGCAGCAGAGACTGTAGCTCATAAAAATACTCATTCCTACCAGCCGTATATATATATGAGCCTTCTTCTTCCACCAAGCCAGGTGACATTTAACAACGAAAATATTTAACCTGCATTTTACAAGGATGTACATCATTGACCATGATAAAACACAGGGATGTGGGAGAGTCAGGATGCAGCTTTTTCAGTGCAACTCCATATAAAGAAAGAAAAGGCAATTAAAAGGAGGTCCTGACATAAGGAAAACATCACAGTGAAATCCTGCCTTTTAATCTCTCTTCTCATCATCTTCCCTGCTTTTTAATCCTCTGCTGCACAGTTTTTTATACTTCTTCATTTTATCAACTTCACCTGTCTCAAAAGTCAGTAAAAACAGAGGCCACAGTTTTAAAATACAGGCAAATGAACTGAGGGACCAAACTTCTCAACTTCTCCAGAGGTGCTGACTACTCACAACTGTCAGTAACTTCACAGCAATCTATGCGTGATCAGTGCCTTTAAAAATCACTTAGGTGCTTGAAGAGGAACATAACTGAAAAACACAGAGGATGATACTTTCAAAACTTCTGCTTGAAGAGTCAGTATTTTACTTTCAGAAGTGATTTAGGCACTTGGGAACTCAAGAACTACCTAAAAAAAGAATCAAGTGTCTTCTGAAATGTATACTTATTTTTGTCAATCATAAACAGATACCTTTTCTGATAACATACTTACCTAGAAGTCTTAGGCCCACCTCAGAGAAGGAGGCAACATTGTGGATTCAATGTACCTAAATGCTAGTCCAAGACTGGTCACACACTCTCCTACAGAAGCTCCACCAACACTCTGGTGGAAAAGTTAACTTCCCATGTTTATTGCCTTACGAAAAGTCCATTAAAGAATGACCTAAACAGCATCAAACTGATTGCCGTTGAACAACCTGAAGAAAGACTCTCCTGCATTTTACTAATGCCTGTGCTACGTGGAAGGCCCTCATGGAAGAATACTTGTTTCAGACTTTCTCCTGTTACCATTTGTTTCCTGACATCTGTTCATCACTAAGCTAGCAATAGATTCAGTGTCCCGCCATGACATATGTGAGCTTCCAAAACACTTTGAGAAGTAGGAAGACACTGCTAAGTGTACAGAGACATGGACAAAACCAATTATGTCATAGCTGAAGCCAACTTGTTTATAGAGGAATTTTACAGCTGTCATTAGCGAAACGGAGAAGAGAGCCACTAGCATAAATTCATACCAGTGACAGATACAGACCAGGAGAAAAACATCTCAAGACATGGCAGCATGTTACTATGCCACTGATAGCCTGAAATTCTGTTAATATTTATCTAATGTGCTGATTTTTAACATTTGGACTGCTGCTGGTAGAAAATAGCCAAACCAGCCTGAGGCCTTCACAAATGGGTTGATTGGCCAGAGTCAAACTACAGCTTAGCAAGTCCTCCTACCAGTAGTCCAAAGGCATCTGGAGCTAAAGGGGTCAATCAACTTACCTCTCCTTGGTCTGAGCTACCTGGATTCTTTAGCACCTACTAAAGGCAGTGGGGAGGCTGGGATGCTACAGATGTTGTTTGCATGTATTCAGTGTAAATATTGTGAATTTGGGCAGTGTCTTTAGCAGACAGAACAGCTTGAACTTGCCTCTGGAATAGAGGTTTATATGTCACTGCTTTTCAAGCTCCCAAGAAGTACTCTGCCACCACCATTGCTACCCATCACTGTACACTGAGCTGAAACAGTTATGAGCACAGTGGGGCTAATATCTTTGAAACATAGTGGTTTAAAGCCTTGCTCCTCCTTGGCAAGGCAGATTTTTAATAGAAAGGCACACATTATTTTCTCTTTCAGTGTCTCTAAAGTAGAGGAAGTTTCTCTTCTCTCCTGAGACAGTTTCACAATAGCCTAGCTCCTGTGACCCTAGCGAAGCTATCCTCATACTGTCACTAGAAGGAAAGCAGATTCAGAGCCACTAGGAACTAGGAAAGACTGCTGTGTATTAGATCAGACTAGTGCTGCATGATGGTCAGAAGACTGACCTTTTTTGAGCTGTTTTTTTCATGAGTCTTTGAGTAGACTAAATCTGGAAATGGTGACAGCAGGTAGTGCTGGCACACCGGACAGTGCCTGGCATACCAGACTGTAATACTGGTTGGAATCTTAGATACTATTATATACCTAGAAACTATTCCAGCAACTGCAATTGATTTTTCAAGGCAAACTTCTCATTGCTGTGCCCATGTTAAGCTATAGATTACTTTTTTAGAATCTCTTTTCTTTGAGTTCAAGCTCTTTCTTTGGAATAGCACTTCAATTTTCCTTCCTTAATTTAGATAAGGTTTGAACCACATATTTTACTGCATTCATTTTTCTTTGGTTTTCTTTTGCATGCAGGTCCCGTTGGCTTGCTGTTCTCTAATACCATACACCACTCCTAATACAACCCTAGCAACCTACCTGGTTATATCCAAAAAAGTTTTTTCTCAGTTTACCTCCTGGCCTGAAGTGCTGCTTAGATGTGTCTCACTGCAAGAAGCCTTCCCCTCTTCTGCTATGCATCATAGCGATTTCACATGCTCTCTTCAGCTGTTCTCTCCATGGGCTGGTAAAGCTGGTATGGTTATTATCCTCTTTATCTTGTAGAAAAAAAGAAAAAGTTACGGATAACACTGGAGACCACCCATATAGCAAGAAAAAAATGAGAAAAAACAGTTGTTTTCATGCTCAGGGCGGTTATAAGCATACATAGCTTGGATTAGACAGTTCTTCCCACTTGACTTCTGTTCCTCAGTAAACATTTGTAACTTTGCTGATAAAGCAATACTGGATTTCTCAGCTGGGTTTCCATGTGGACAATAAGCTGTGGGACTGGACTGTGGGATCTTCTGCTGTAACAAGGTTTCTTGAATAGTCAGTTGTTTCATTCTCTATCTTGGTCATGAAAAATCTGCTCAGGATTCAAATGGCAGAACAAAATCTCTAAATACAGCTGTTCTGGCTGTATTATTGACTGCCTGTGAGGCCCATGGCAGTAGGTGATAAGAGCTCAAAGGCATTAAAACCCTTTTTACTGTGACTTAAATGCAGGCAGTTCATGTATAGAAAACAGCAACACTGCAATGTGGGGTATTTTTATTATTTTATATGATTTCTCCTTAACACACATTGTCTTTGTTTCAGTCTTGTTTTACTCAGGAGCAAAACTCATTACTTCTTTGTGCCTCCCCTGTCCATGCGTACCAGAAGCTGCTGAGAACAGTCACTGCACAATGGGATAGTTAAGTGTTATGACCATGTAAACACGCACAAGCAATAATAACCTGAAGACAGGACCAGTGTAAATACATGCCCATGGTTGGCCAGCCTGAGGTTTTAAAGTACACAGAGCTGAGACATAGCTCAAGTCAGCCCTCATACCAGGATAAATTGTGTGACCAGCAAGAGGACAATTCTGGTGCAGGGTTGCTGACTGATTGAATTCCAGCGGGGTAAAGATGCTTACTTGGAGGTCAGCATCACTGACTTGCCTCTGACCCAGCTTTCTATTTAGCTCAACACATTTTGCAATGGGACACCAAGAGATTTGTCACCATCTGTTACCTGTAGATTACTTTCCAAATACCTGCATACACATTCAGTGCACGTAATCTGCATCCTACAACTAAGATTCAGGAAGGTTTGATTCTTGGCTCAGAGGTCAAGACTGTTGGCTACTTGTAAGTTTGCTAGTTTGCAATCACTAGTTTCTTCCTAACAGAAAAAAAATTCCGTAAGAAGAAAGAGACATAGGAAGATAAGGATGATTTCCCTTTGTGAATTAAGAACAAACCTAACACATCCCTTTTGCCCATAGATCTCAAAGTGCTTTACAAAGGCCACAAACGTCATTGACACCACTTTACAGCTGGGGAAATGGGAGCACAAAGGGGAAAGTTAGTTGTCTGAGAACCCTTCAATAGACCAGCAGCAGAGGTAGGAATACAACCAGTAATCTGCTGACTGGAAAAGCTGCCCCACATACATGCTGCCTATAGTTGTCACATTTCTAGTGCAAATAAAATCTTTGTTGCGCATCCTTTGTCTTTCTGCTAGGGACAAGCTCATGCAAGAATTGTTTAGAACCCTCTGACCTTCTTATCTCTTCTTCCCCTCACTTCTCAACATAACACATTCCCAGTTAGTCTTCGTCTGACAGTGAAAATCCCTCTGTGATGCACTTATGGGTTATACTACTAAAGCTTCTTTATCCAGGCCTCTTTCTTATGGTATAAGCTCTGATTTGAGAGAGAAATTTTATGTTTTCTGCAAAGCAGGAAGATTAGGCATGTGGGAGGTTCAATGTGTTCAATAGGTAGTTGAGACAACATCTTCTATATAAAGATTATTTCAAAATTGCACTCAGTGCAAGTTACAGTTGAATGCACTATTTAAATGCAGCCTTGGCTTTTTTGCAATTTCCTGCCCAGAAGAGCAGCTCTCTAACTGTTTTGAAATAAAAAGATGTAAAAGTTGGAAGGATGCAAGCGGTCAATTGACCTCATCAGTTCTCAGTGCTGGTGCTAGTCAGGAATTTTCCAATAAGACTTTTTTCTTTTTTTTTTTTTTTTTTTGTTTTGACAGAAAATGCTGATCTCTCAGAACTAAATCTTTTTTGTGGGAAACACATCAGTTTCAACAAAGTGCTTTCTGGAAAGAATCTTCCAGCCCAACTTGAGATGGATGGTCAAAACCTGATTGGGAAAGGATCCCAGCATAGCCAGCAGCCCAGTGGTTAGCACATTCCCTGGTGAAGTGGATTTCTACCATGTGATAGGGGAAAGATTGAGCTGGCTCCAAACAAAGCAGAGCAAGGATCTGGCATAGTCTTCCCACAGCCATTGCAAATACCCCAGACTGTGGGTCATGGTCTCTCCTCTGCCCTATGGAATGGGATTTTTATGAAGTCAGAACCAATCCAACAGGAGCAATTGTGCTCCACAGATTGATCCTAGTCAAGAAGGTGTTGCAGATCATAAACATGAACCCTGGTCTCCTACATCTTACAGGAATACCCTCAGAACTAGGCTTTGGCATACTGTAAGATGAACTTCTATTCTTCTCACTTGCTCTCTCTTTAACAAGAAGTGTTATTTTTATTTTGATGAAACAAAAATTCTAAAACATCCACATTTTTCCTAAAACAGATGTTTTGCTTTCTAGCCAGCTTTACGTAGCATTTTGTAGAAAAGAGCCCTTGGTCTGATACCAGACATTTAACATCTGCCCAACTTCAGGTTTTCCATTGCAACCATTTCTGAAAAAGTGACCAATATATGCATAATGAGAAGCATTTTCTATTACTTCAATAGGTTGTGAATCAGACCCCAAATTCCTTCACAGTTCCGCTAAGTGTGTTGTTGGATTTGTTTGTTTGTTCACTAGAAAATGAAAGATATGTTCTTTACAATAAAACATAATTTAGAGAAGCACGGCAGGAGACCACACTGGAAAGGTCAGTGGTCTTCTGTTCTGCCTTCTGTACATTGCTATTTCTTAACATCTTATTTTTCTGTTCCTAGTCTCAGAGGCAAACTGGCAGGAATTGTGCAAGATACTTGCATAGCTAGAATCAGATGATGTCTTTGCTACAGCTCTGTTGCTACAGCTCTATAGCTACTGAAGAACTGGTTTCCACTCCCTTCAGCTACTGACTGTTCCTTACTATGGTCTTAATTATTGTGAAATAATGTGGGATGTATCAGATGAGTGAAAATAAGGGATCTGTCATCAACATATTTGCCTTTTCTGTTTAGAATAGAAAACAGTATTTCAACAGGAAGGGACCTACAACGCTCATCTAGTTCAACTGCCTGACCACTTCAGGGCTGACCAAAAGTTCAAGCATGTTGTTAAGGGCATTGTCCAAGTGCCTCTTAAACACTGACAGGCTTGAGGTATCAACCACCTCTCTAGGAAGCCTGTTGCAGTGTTTGACCACCCTCTTGGTAAAGAAATGTTTCCTAATGTCCAGTCTAAGCCTCCCCGGTGCAGGTTTGAACCATTCCCATGAGTCCTGTCACTGAATATGAGGGAGAAAGATTTCAAATCACCAACACCTCATTTTTGATAGTGTCAAATTTTCTCTAACACAGATAGTAAATAAATTCAGAAAGACGTGAAAAAAGGGAGAAAAAGGAGGAAGGCATAATATGTGAATGTGCTAAAGAATACTTTGACCTCCTAGTATTGAGGGAGGCAGTGACAGGTTTTCTCAGAGGGCCAGAGGGGTACATATGATGCAGAGAAGGACTGTGAAATGCAGACTTTTATATCCGTCTCTTTGGCTGAGGCCAATAATTAGAGCCCTCTTTCCGAAACTGCTCAGGCACACAGGAGGAGTGGTACTGACAATTGTTTCTTTAACCTGTGCAACAGTTTCCATTTGGAAAGAAGCTCTCTTCTAACCCTATAGTACAAATTAATGCTTTACTCAAAGCTAATTCTTCTAAATTAAGATCTGCATTTACATATAAGTAACTGGTAGCTGGATGAAAGTCTAAAGGAACATTAACTGAAAGGTGCTGAAGAATAATAGCATTATTCTATCATTACTACAAGAGGAAAAGGAAACTGTACATCACGAGAAAGGCTGACCAGCTGCTAGTATTACATAATTGAGGGGTACATTGCTGATTCAATAAATGCTAAGAATACAGAAATTTATCTACAAAGTCAGATACTCTTGTGTCCACATTAAGAATTCACTAAAAAGTACGGCACAAATGCACTACATATTTCTTGGTTAGTTCTCTTTGCATGCTGTCTTATTTCATATCTTTTTTTCCCCCAATAGTGTTTTCTAAAGACACTGAAGAAGAGGGGGTGGGGGGTAAGTGTTCTAGCAAGCAGGCAGCTCATCTTACCAACATAGATGGGTCAAAAAAACCCAAAAAAACATTTCTAGACTTGACAAGAGCTAAGCTATGCATAGCACCTGCTGAATCTGAGTAAGATTTAAAACCTGAATACAGACAGCAGGTACATCACAGTCTGCCTTCAGAAACAGAATGGCTGCAGCTGAAGAGGAAACTCAAGCACTAACGATCAGTTAAGTACTCAATTGCTTCTGTCGGTAAGTTTACAACATACCACAGGGAAGATGCACAAAAAACTCCTTAGACAAATCCTGAGTACATTGACAAAGGGAGAAAACAGATCTTACAAAAAAAGTCAACGTTTGTTAAATAAAACAAAACATGGTGCTCAGACTACAGCTCAATTCAAAGTGAAGCCAGGCAATACTACAGGTAACTGGAAGAAGTACTGGGAGAGAGAAAACTCATGCTTCAGACAGACACCTGGTGATTTCAAACTAGAACTGGATATTTACCGAGGTAAGATTACCTAACCGTGGACTATTTTTAGTTTCTTGCCTCTTCCTTTGCAGAATTTAGTTCTGGTTGCAGGGGGTATAAAATATTGAACTACTGCATCTTCATTCAGAAAACAGAGACAAGGAAAAAGGCAGTATCACATCTGTTAGTGCAGGTGGGCATGTACATGGATATGAATACATATTTGACAAATACTGCATGTACACAGAAGCTTTGGGATACTAAGGATGGAAGCAGGGGCCTGGTCTCTGTTTGACAAGTAAAGCCTCTATACAACGGATATACTCGATACGTAAATAAAAATAAGATAATGTATAGTAATCTACCTATGCTCTCTAAACTCTGGTTTTTCTGCATGTGAAGTACAATTTCCAAGAGTTCAGCTCCCATTTAAATAGCAAAATAGACATCCTGGTTTTCCAGAGATTACAAAAAATCCTCTTCTCTATATCACTTCTCTATATCCTGGAGTCTACCGGCAGAGCTAACCGTTTTTCATCTGGAGCAGCAGAGCTACATCAATTTGCACTACATGGGGAGCTTCTGTTTCCAAACAGACCATGAGGAGAGTTATGACCTGCAAATCAGGCCAGAATATCCTTGGCTCTGTTTCAGCATGCAAACACTGCTTTTTCACTTAGAAATATTAAAATTGAATGATCTAGTGAGGAGGCCTTTTCTACCTGTTTTGGTTATGGGTCTTTTGAGAGATTGTTTTGACTATCAAGTAGCTTTTAGTGGTTATCAGTGACCACAAGATCAATTTACACTCTTGGAAAATAAATACAATTCTTGCTTACAATAAAAAGCAAATGTGCAAGTAGAGAGGAAAAGAAGAGAGAACAGGACTAATAAATTACCATTGTTAGCAAGCACTAACATGTATCGAAAATGGCAAATTCTCTGGAGTATAGCTGAGCTTCTTTTATTCAGGTCAATGACTCCTTTTGTGATTCCCTTCTCTAGAAAAGAGCATTTTTCAATGATTTATGTAAAATAATCTCCACATCAGCATGTCTTATTTTTCACTATTTGTCTGTTAAACATGCAGCAAGGATCTCACACTGAAGCCCTTAGCCTTGAAAATACAACTGGGACAAAGACATAAAAATATACATATAAAATAGAAATATTTATTACTAAAGCTGATGTTTATGATTTGACATGTAGGTAAGGGGAAAAAAATACACAATTTTAGATTGCTGAGTTAAGGCTTTAATGGTATGAGTTTCAGACAGATACATGAGAGCTGTTTATTAAGCAAAAGAAAAAAAAAAAAAAGAAAATAATCTATTCATAGGCAACCGGAGCAGGAAACTGCAGTAAGCATCGCAAAAGCAGCTGCTCATTGGTCTGCACAGGTGTCATCTCTTTGCAGCCTGTAGCAGTCAGAACTGGACAAAAAGAACTTATTATTTAAATGATTGAGATGACTTGAGTCAGTTCAAACAGAGTTGCAAATTCTTGAATTCAAGGTGGGTTTTTCAGGACTGAACTTCATCATGGATGATTTTCAGCCATCTCTGCTCCTGTCTGGTTACCTGCATAAAATCTTGATACTTCAAAGTGTTGACCCACCTCTGTGTCCTAAGTGCCTGTTTCAAGTTCAGGAAATGGCATGCTGATTTCTTGAAAAAAAATTCAAGTATCCACTTCTTTGATATCTTATTCGTTACAAAGACTTGTCATCCAGTCAAAGAGCAGGACAGAGCCCTGTGAGAAAAAGGAAGTGATATCCAGCAATGAATCTGAAGACTGAAAAATTATCTGAGGTAAAGACTGAGCATATTGTTTCTTTGCCTTAAATCACAGCAGATCTTATATAGGAACACCACTTACCAGGCTAGAAAAGTCACAGGAAGTCTCAGATGGCCCACAGTATGTATGTCACATTGGATTCTCCTACCAGTAAACCCATATCTGGATTTATTTTCATTTCCACCCTGAAGACTTGAGAAATACAGAAGCCACATAAGGAAATTCTACACTGGGTAAAACTGCACCACATACAAATAGTGACAGCATTTTGGAGGTTGTAATTTGTTACAGAAAATATTCAGATAATTTTGATTATTTGATTGACAAGTGAAAATCCCAACAGATTTCAATTGCAGTAGGAATTAGCTTTTTTGCCAGTTCATGCTGTACCTGTCCCCTAGGGATGTAGAGGACTTCATTATCTTTGCTGTTAGCACAGAAATTTTCACCAACATAAAATACATTTTCAAAATCCTCGAGGGGGTGGATGGACCACACACATAGGGGCAAGAGGAGGGGGAGGGGGGAGGGGGGAAATCAATAGATAAAATGGCAGAGATCCAGTATGTTTCAGCTAACAGGTCTACCCCACCCTGCCAGTCTGGCCAAGACTTTCAAGGCAACCAAGCCTTCTTGCTAGACCTGTATTCCCAAAATTGACTGGGTATTTAGTAGGCACTGATGTCCATAAATATTTCACAAGGAAAAGAATGCATTTCCCAAGCATTGACTAGCTACATGTATTATTTATATGAAACCATAACTTGAAAAAACAATAAATGCTTCAACAACTGACCTATTCACAACCTACTCCATTACTAAGTAAAATGGGCTCTAGCTGGTCCTCAAGATCTCATAACTGTGCAGAAATTCAACGAGACCTGCATATAAACATGACTTACAAAGGTGGGGTATGAGATTGTAGTCACTTCACCAATGCTAGTTAACTTGAAATTACCAAGACAAGGGATTATAAAACACTAAAATTCATTTACATTTTGTATTTGTATTATACTTTACAGTCCTGTTTAAGATCAGGTTTCCCACTCGAAAGAAAGAGTAGAGAATGCACAAGAAGGAAGTAGTGTTATCTCCCATCTCATATACAAAGAGTTAGAGCTCAGGCAGATAAAGCACTGCTTTTTCCACTGCTATGCCCCCAGCATAGCTCACCGATAGCCTTTCTCAGAGGAAAAAGTTGCTACAAAAAAGATGAAGATCTGGAAAAACAGAGATTGCATATTCCAGGTTCATTCCAAGAGACTCCTAAAGAGCTGGGAGCTGAACTGAGACTTTCCACTTCCCAGAGAACTTAGCTACAAAACTCTTCTTTCTTGGCAAATGATCTTCAAACAGGTTTTTAAATGACTGCTTTGTCATTCAACCTGTTCAACACCGTAGAGAAGGCATCTCAGAGGAGGTGTAACAGAATAATGCTCTTTTGCCTGAAGCGCTCATAACATTAATGGAAGTTAATTCTGCTGGTGAAAAAGGGTTAAGTGAGTTTTGCTAGCTCATAATCACAGCTAGGGAGAAGGGAAAAGCTTCTGGAGGGGAGAAAGTGGATCTGAGGTGTAGGCAGTACCATCACCATTTATGTGTTTACCACTCAGCTGGCAGCTAATGGCCCATGTATAAATTCAGGATGAAAGTGGGTAAAATAAATTGCATTCTTTAAAAGAATCATCTTTCAGTGGCACAGAAAATCACCCAAAATGCACCCTGGAAAGCTATTCTGAGTTTGTTTTTTTGTCAAGACACAGAAAGTGCCAAGATAAAGTCAGTCAGTTCAGTACTGTACAGGGGAAAAGAAAGCAATAAAAATGGTGGAAGCTCTGGAGACAAAACTCACCTCAGTGCAGACAGCAAGCAGCATATTTATGCACTATTTATACCACTCCAAGTGCAAATTTTGCCTTGCATGGATTATAATGCACATTTCAAAGTTCCTTCTGCAGCTCTGGCATAATACTACTAACGTAGCGACAATGAAAGGGTGAGGAACCAGGGCTACCGGCAGCCACCTCAGACAAGATCAAATGGCACATTCTTCTCCCTTGACACTCTGAGACACCACACACATCCCGACAAGCAAACACCCAGAGTAGGCTGAAAGTTGCAACGACAGAGGCGGTGTTAGTAAGGGAGCATTCCCCAAGCGTCTCCATGTTGCTTCCTAGCTCTTCCTCCATTCCCTTCACTGCACTGAGTTGAAGTGAGAGGGTTTGGGTGATACTTGGTTTTACAGTGATGTGACGGGTCCAGGCCATCAGTCATTGTTAGAGGCAGGAGATGCATTAGTGGAATGTTATGAGGCAAACCTGACTGCTGTTCTGCCTTCCCTGCCATCACTGCTCGCTTTGTGAAGGGACGAGGGAGAAGGGTGTCTTGGAAGTCACTCTGGAGATCCCACTGACTCTGCAAGGCATGGCAGGAGGGAGGCCTGACCCAGCCCTGCTACGCTGCTTTCTCCTTCACTGACAGAGAAGAGCACAGATTCTCACCCCACCTGAAACACACAGCTCTCAGTAGTGAAGCCTACTCACTTCTTACAGTATTACTGGTTTGTATGGCAGGTGTGAACTAACTCAGTTCATTTGGATCCAAGAGCTCTCAGCAACAGACAGCAAGATAAATAACCTTGGAAAACGGGGTGTTGACAAACAGGGACTTGTGGAAACTGACTGGAAGGATCAGGAAACTGCACACTGAGCTCCCCCCGCTCCATCAGCAGCCACAAAACATCCCCACCATCAGAGCCTGCAATGTTCTCTGTGTTTCATTTTCCATTGAAAAGGCATTTCAGGGAAGTTCTGCTTCAGCTGAAAGTGACAACTAGCCCTTGATACCTGGTCCTTCCAAGGCTTCTGCCAAAGAGGATTTCTGGTAGCATCTACCATGAAGATATGTCCAGCCCTGCGTTTCCATCTCATCACTAAAGCCAGACTCTGCGGACTCCTTTACAGCTGTTTCTTTGCCCCAGTACCTCTGTGCCACAGCAAACTGATCCCATCAGCTGAAAATGCAACTGACAGCAGGAGGCAGCAAGCAACCTAATTCCTTCAAAGGACTATTCAGCCGTGTGATCCCCGGCAGTACCTTCGAAGATCGGAATGTATCCCCAGTCTGGCTTCTTCAAAGTCCAGCATCAAACACACCACCAGGTAGCTATTTTCTCAGATTTCTGCAGCAATAACATTTCAGTGACCGTCTCACAGAAGCAAGTTAGACCACTGAGAAGTTCACATGAACGTCCCACGTGCACGATGTCTGTATCCATTTACAACCACTGGCAGACTACAAGTGATCCAGATGCCTTGTGCTCATCCTCAGCACAGAAAGGCTAATTTCACACGGAGTGTGAAAGAAGACAGTAGGACTGTGCCCAGTCCAACTCTCCTCTACACTGGTCTCAAGGAGATATGAATTTGTATAGGCTGCTTATGCAGGCCTGGAAAAGCAAACCCTGACACAGCAGTGTGAAATCACACACAGCTCTGTCACTCTAAGGGCTCACACTATAAAACCTTCATTGCTCCAATCTGTGAAGCAAAATGACAAATGGCTCCAGTCAAAAGCTTACAGTCAGGACCTAAATCTTCCACCACCCCCTTTCTGTGTGAATTAATTTTAGGTGTTCTGCGAGATAAATTGAATTTTGCATTCTTCCAACTGCAAAAATAGATTGTTCTAGTTATTAAAATAAATATATGAAGAAAAAAATTGAGAAGATAAAAGAGAAAGGGCATACTAGTGTAGTCAGAAGTCAGAGTCATGCCAAAGAATCACAGTGGTACTAAGACACTTGTGCTATACCTTTGCAGGGGCCCCAAGGAAGGAATAAAAAAGAAAGATAAAAAAAGAAAACAAACCAACACCTTTTCAGAGAGACTCTTTTTGAAGGCTGTTTAAGGTTAAATAAAAGCAGATGGCATAACTTAACCCGCACTGTACCAGCTGACTGACTTCAGTGGGAGCAAGAACGGGCCAAAAATTTTTAATCTTCTGGTTATACCTCCAGCAGACGCAGTGCACTCTCTCACCAGTATGGGGTTTTTAAGCCTGAACTACAGATTTTGCCCATCATGGTTATCTGCTTCTAACAGCCTTCCTCTTCTCTCTTCTACTAGGCACCATACATCACTTTGGTCTAACCAACCAAGTTCAGTCCTACACAAAAGACACTACAAAATCTTAATTGTCCAGGAGGCTGTGATTGGAATTCCCAGAATACAGGCTGCAAGGTCCTCCTGAAAGCTGCCTTGGTTCCTCGGTCGCCATTTACCTCTTTTCTTGTTGCATTACTGCTGATCTCCTCACATGGGTTAACATACCTACCTTCTACCAACATTTCAGCAAGGAGAACTCCTGTGCTCCCCAGGCTGTAAAAAGGCAAGAAATACCAGACACCAAAGCTTCAGAGATTAAAATTACAGAGATTGACATCTACATATTTGTATATCTGGGCCCCTGAGACTAGTAAGCAGTAACTACCACTTAAAAGGCTTGAGTCTTTTAATGTCTCAGTCACCCACTAGACTAGAATCTCTCAGGTCAGCCATTGTGACCTTTTGAATAGAATATTTTATTTTCTGACAATTGCATATCAAGCTCCACTGGAACTATTTACCAGACTCAGCGAAGAAACGCTTCTAGAGATGAAGACATTTTAAAATAAAGCACCTGAATTTTTTTTTTAAGTGAAAAAATTTTGAAAATGAAGGATTCATTTCAGCTCAAATAAAATATTGCATTTTACTTAAAAGAAAATTTTACTAATTTTTTCATTCAGCAACAAAACTTAAAAATTATTGTCAATTATTTCTACAGTGCTTCTTAGATTTGGGGTCTGAATAGATTTCAGTATAGAAGAAAAACAATGAAGTGCTGTGTTGCTCTGACCAATTAATACTTAGTTCTCCCACAATGGATTTTTTCTAAAAGCTCCAGCTTCTTGGACCATGTGATGATATGGAAGTCTTAGCTTTCTTTCCCACAGAAAGTAGACCTCTGATAATTTGGGTTGCAAACAAAAGCTCACGTGGCGGAGCACTAAAGGCTTAAATGCCCCAAACAAGCAAAACGTATTTTTCCATCTTACCTATTTTAAAGTCAATCTCATAATATGGGATGGATATTGTTTGTGATTTTCGAACTCTTAGGGCAGAGAATATTGCAAATGACTTTCCAGGAGCTATCGAGAAAAAGATGCTCCAAGACACATCCACTTCTAGGGCTCTTAACCCTTCTCTGTTCTTGGCCCCCTGCCTCACTGGTTTTGGGGAGGGAAACAATCAGCCATCTAACTCTAAAACCAGACAAACAGTAAGAGTTAATCTGTTGCAATGTATCTGAGTGTAGTAACTGATTACATTTTTCCCCAAAGGAAACTTCAGTTAATTTGGTTAGTGACTCATATGCCAGGCTGCCAATTACAACACAGATGATTACACACATAAATTCATGTCGGGGTGGCTCAATGATCACAGGGAGGAAAAAAAAAAGAGAAAAGAAAAAAAAACAGAAGCAGAAAGTAAAAAAGGCTTCTCTTTACCTTCGTGGGATTGGGGGTGGGTAAGCACCCAGCCCTGCACAGTGCTGGGTGTCCACAAGACCATTGGGGACTGAGTGCCAAAACCTACAAGACTGGGACATGACATCTCTGAAATGGTAGCGTCTTCTAGCTTTCCATTTGGGATTTTCATTGTAGAAGTGTGTTGCACACTCTCTAAAAAATTGTTTGCTAGTATCGTTAGAGGTGTCCATATACAAAGAGAGCAGGAAGGATGTTAAGTGAGCATTGCTTGGCAGTACATCAGTAAATCATTTAAAGATAACCTGTGCATACCAATACACACACACACAAAAATCCAATTAAAGTAACTTATTAGAAACCTACTCCCATTTCTGAAGTGCTTTATATTCCTAAGGAGGAGTGGGAGAAGAAAGAAACTGGAAAAGGAGTGAGAGTCTGATACTAGAACATGAGGGAAGCCCAAGCTGGACATTAGAAAAAAATTCCTACACGCCTCATCAATTGGCCAATGAAATCAGTATCAGAGGGAGTTGGCCAGGCTCCTGAATACATATATTCAGAGAAAATTAGACTTTGCACTGAAAAGCAATAGACTTTGCACTGAAAAGCTCTGACATTTGGTGGAGAGCGTAGGAGGAAGAAGGTGTTCTTTTGTCTTAAATGAAAGATACTTCACTGGCCTAAAATGTATTTCTAACTAGACATTCCTCTAGATAAACAGCTGCATACATTTCCTTCATTCAGGGTCAACAGGCTAGCTATGTATAATTCAAGCAGTTCCCTGCTGGAGAGGTCAAAATCCTTTACAAACAGTAATGAAGCTCTGTGGCACCAGGGTACTATTATACCAGTTTTACAAGTGAATACATAGAAGGACGTAGCAGCTAAGTGATTCGCCCAAGGTCATTAAGCAAGTCAGTGGCAGAATCAAGCACTGCACATGGACACCTGGTCTTCCACCCTCACCTCTCACCAGCAGGCAACTCCCCTGCACTGACCTTTATTAAATAACCATTACAAAATGTATGAATTTTAATTTGGAACTATGTAAATTGACTCTTTCCCAAAAGACAGCAATTGGCTGTTAGATAAGTACCAAGGGATTATTACAATCATATTTGCTGAAGAGTGGATCATCAGCGTAATGTGCTGGGTTCAATAAAAAGGTTATTGCCTGTCAAATAAACTTGATGAGCAGAGACTGGACTGATGTGGAGCATGTTCAGCAGTCACTGGCTTTGGTGGGAACTGCAGCTGCTCAGCACCTTTCAGACATTGAGTTCAAGTGTGTTTTGGAATACATAGGCAGAAAACTGGCACTGCCAAAACAGAGACAACTCCATGAGCAAGATAACCCCAGGTCAGATTCTGGCACCCTGAACTTGATCGTGTTAAGTCTCACCAATTTCTGTAAAAAACCTCAGTGTGAGATGCTGTTCTTAACAAGGGTAAAGGTAGTAGCAATCATTCCTACAGTAAGAAAGGGTAAAATGATTTTACTGCTAAATTAAATGCAGATACAGGAAGCTAAGGAACTTGCTTCTGTTTTTATTATAACTCAGCAGAAGGGGAGAGCTGTAAATACACTTGAATGGTCAGATTATGTCTTCCAGAGAGATGGTCTGAACACAAAGGAAGCTATTTTAAATTGCCAGTTTCTTTTATGTTTTTCCGAAGTGTGAGTTTATAAGAATAGCGTTTGTTCTCTGCCAGACAATCATCGATGCATCAAAAAAACCTTTGTACCCTGCAGAACTGATTGTCATTTGCAGTTACACACTAAGGCAAGCACCCCGCTTTAACTATAGTCATTCATTTTTAGGCTGCTTCGCTCTGCCAAAGCAGGGTGAAAGGACATTATTACAATAAACCCTCCGTTCTGATGCCGCTTGTCAGTGTAAGCAGCACGTTTCACTGGAACAAGCAGCATTGCTGCCATCTCAGAGGAAATATTGTTCTTGCTAAAGCAAAGAGCCAAACAGTCAATGCACGTAGTAACTGCTACTTATGTTAAATAAACAATTATTTTTAAATCGGCTTTTCTAGCACGAAGTCCACGCAGAAGGCAGAGAGGAGCAGTACAGAATTACAGCACTAGGTGGCAAGCCTCTAACAAGAAGTAACTTCGGGGAGCAGAGCCTCAACCAAGGCTTTCAGCAGTCACCTGACAGAATTTCGCCTTGTGGAAAAATGTTCTGGATTTAAACACCTAATGTTTCCCATTAAGAGCTGATGTCCTCCCTATATGCTGGCATAAAGCAGCGGCTGAAGTGTACAGGACAAGTTGTACTGCAGACATTGCTTGGAGAGAACAATTCTTACCGTTCTTATCTGCAGAGTTTACCAAGATGTTCTTTTCCTGTTAATGTTTCCTTAATATAGTTACTTTTTTTCCTCCTCCTCCTCACATTGAGTCTGTTTAGGGTTTTGCTACTGGAAACAGCTGAAGCTTGAGATACCATTTTTAGGAGATACAGGCTCTGCTTGATCGAGAGGGAGCCAGTTTGGGAAGTATGTGGTGTAGCTTCTCCACCAACGGCAAGCCAGGCAGCGCAACCACGCACACACACCCGCACTCGCACAGGCCAATTAGAATGTTAATAATAATTAAGTGTCGTACTCCTAAGACGCTCCTACACAGGGGATTGCTAAAGTGCCAGTCAGCTCATTTCATTACATGCAGCCAGATACCTCTCAGACTTCGTGTATTTGCCAAGGGAGAGGAGCAGAGCGATTCCAGCTCCAGCCAATCTGATTTCAGATGATCTGCTCAACAAACAAATTAGAGCAGCCTGCAGAAAGAAATGTGGACCAGAAAAAAAGGCCAGCTGTGGCAGCTGAGCTGTACCTTTCACCTCAAACTGAGCCACAGCAAATAAATACAGGGTGAAACCCATGAATTTCCAGTTTGCAGGGGTTTGTGGGAGTCTTTATCTAGCTTTGGTTCACACGCTTCAAAGCGGCTCCATTTCAGATTTGAGATAATCCCCTAATTAAACACAAACTCAGCCTTCAGCTGCATGTCATCTGATTTCTACCCAAAAAATCAGAACTGGACACAGACTTGCTCAAGTTGTTCAGCTTGTTCAGCTCCGAGATTACATTTAGCTGGACAGCAAGGGTTGGCCCAGAGGTCGCCTTCCATCTGTCTGAACCACGTGAGTCACCCACCTTCCTCATCTTTCATGAATGCTGTAGTCTGGCTCACAGCTGACCACAATGTGCTGCTTATTCACAAATCAAGCCGTTTCAGATGTTAGTTTGCAAACAGCCATATCCTCTGATGGGCAGTAGGACAGAAGGCTAGCAAAAGGGAATGATGGGTTTGCTGCTGGAAGAGCTTTTGAGTTCAAGGCTTGCCCATCTGGTAACATCCAGGAGGAGGCTGGGAAAAAAAGCTTAGCTGTGATTCTCATGAGCAGAATGTTTTTGAGTGACTCTGAAAAGTTTTGGACTTGTATTATCCCTGGCTTAAAAGGAACAAATTTAGTGCGTTTCTGATATCAGAAAGGTTAAGGCTACTTTTCACCCCAACCTCTACTTTCAGCAAAAGAAAAAATAAGTGAATCAAGAAGCCAAATCTACAGGAGTATGAAAACAGAAAGCCCTGTTTATTCAGAGCACACTCCAAATAAAGCAGATACAAAAGAAGTTACAGCAAGACTGAGTCATTCACATTTCCAACAAATTAAAGGAAAAAAATCCCATCATTTTTCACTCTATTTCACTTCAGAGAACAATCACAACAGACTACTCACTTCATGTGCTGATGACTTTACCCCTGCCCCCAAGGGGTTCCTCTACCTCTCTTGCACAGCTCTGAAAATTACCGCATTTGCTCCCATTTTACGTCTCTCCCCAAATCCTGTTTTCCCCATTTCGAACACTTCAGGTTCACACAACTGCCTGCTTGCAATTTCTTATTACTATCCTCTGATTTTTACCAGCTGCAAGAGAAAAATCAAGAGAAAATACACAAACCCATCCGATTAGATGTGCATGACACATAACACTACACCTCAGTGTACATCTGAGCTCACCCAGATTCAATTTTCCCAAAAGATCCGAAGTCTGACCAAAATCAAGCCTGTTCAGCAACCCAAAGCCAGGAGACCAAGAACAGCTGAAGGTCCCTCTCAGTCCTATTTCCAGCTTCTCCACAGATAACAAGAGGGGAAGCTGTTGGGCCAACGTGGTAGAAGTCTTGCATATCCAGCTTCAGTTTTGTCTTCAGCGACTGGGAAGTGAAAAGCTAAATGAGGGATCTAAACCGAGGACTCAACTTTCTGTTGAGCTAGAGCCCTTTTAAGCCCCTATGGAGACAGAAAGTTTTGTTAAGCCACATACAGGTACTAGTGACTTTTATTGCAGAAGATCAGTGAAAAGAATCATAGAACTTGGATTAGAAGGGACCTTGGAGATCCCTAATTCAACCTCCTGCTCAACGCAAGACTAAGTTGCAGTGGTACCAATAGCATGAGACCGTGAAACAGAAGTGAGCAGGTGTGGGGAAGTTTCTACATAAAGGTCTTTCCAGAAATTTTTATCCAAGCTTCACAGTATATAAACAGAGTTCACTCTAGAGCAGAGCAGCTGCTCTGTTACTCAGTAAAAAGATTTTCTCTATTCCATTGCTGGTGTGCTCTAAGCTTCTAAGAGCATTATAGAAGGTGGAATCAGAAGTATATGGTGGAAACCAAAAGGGAAATGGTCGCATTTGAGTTTAGCACAAAAACCTCATTATAATTTCGTAGGAGAACTGAGGGCAAATGGAGTAAACTCCTACACTGAACTTACTGCTTGGAGATTCTGCCACAGTGAGGCAGAGAACTGAGAACAACCTGGAGACTTAGTGTGGGTATTCACTCCCACAGGGATGCTGCTGACTGACTTAACTGGAACTATATTTGAAGCAGACTGTTTTATATCTTCTGCCCACTTTGTACAAGATCACTTTCCATCCACTCACTCATAAACAAGGACTTCTGTTTTCTCCAAAATTTAATTACAAATTTTAAACTGAAAATAGCAACTAAACATGCAAAAATAAGTTTAAATAACTCGAGATGATTTGCATTAGCATTACTCTGCGCATACAAACTTTAAAACCATGGAAATAATGAAGTGTTCTTGATAGTAATTTTCCTCTCAGCTGTAGAGTAACAAACAAATCTGTTTTATCGCTATTGTAAGGCATCAGTGAAACTATATGAGAACATCTGAAAACGTAAGAAGTGTTAAAAAAGTCAAATGGTCTGAGCTTTGTTATTCACATTTAGCTAACAGGACTAATGTTCACTTTTGTAGTCATCACTGTCTATAAATCACAGGAGAATGAGCGCTGGGCAGTTAGCTGGAAGCAAAATAAGCATCCTCATATTCTGTAAAACACAGAAAATTATTTTATAAGTAAGTGTTTGATCAAATAACCATTTGATCTTTAGGGTTGTGTAACCAAAGTTTTCAATCACTTCTCCTTAGCTGCCAAGAGTTTCAGGATTACAGAAGCTATATCATTTTGTCAACCTTCAATGCATGGAAATGTTGAGGCATGTCCCCACAAGCTGATTATCTGTCTGACTTGCAGTTGAAAGTTATTAGATGTTACTTTTTACATTAGCTGAGAATTGCCCAGTTGCAGTTTTTAAGTTTGTTAAGGATGACAAAGATGAGCATGACATACTTGCAGTGATTAAATGCTTCTTGAATTTATTTCACAATGTGCTAAATGTTTCTTCTGATACAATCTTAAAATTAGAACAAACTGATCTTGTACCTACTGAAGTTTATGACATGATGAATTCTTTAGAAATGAAACATTGATAGCAAATTACTTGCTTATAAATGTAGCTCATCCAAAAACACATCATGACAAAAACAATGCATTTTATTCGGTAGTATATGTGTGCTCTCATATCTGATTTCAGCAAATATGACTATTTTCACCTCATACAATCACTTTCACTGGAGGAGGGGAACAGACTTTACAGTCATTCTTGAAGAACTAAAATTTTACAAAAAGCTGAATCAGGATAGTTTGCTGAGAAACATTGTATATATTATAGACTAAAAAATTAAGTGGAGTGTGCATGTATTTCACAAGTGTTGAATTTGGACATGGTAGATTTCTCTGTCTTCAGAGTCCTGGTTCTTTCAATTTCTTAGAGTTTGTGGAATTAATTATGTCCATTTTTACCTTCAATGCAGAAGTGGAACAAATCATTTCCCTGGATAAACAGACTTGAACAGATTGCAAAAGACCACAAAATATTGATTATGTTAAGTTTGAACTTCAAATTAAGGCACAAATGAAGGTTAATTTCAGTTATGCATGTAAAGTCTTATGAATTGGTTTAAAAATTTATTGAAAACGTATCAAAACTGGTCATAAGTACTATTTTCAGTAACAAATTGAAGTTTACAGGACTGAATTGTATATTCAAGGGTAGTAGATGTGAACATAAGGAGAAAAAAATATAGGATTTGCTAAGGGAAAAGACATTTCTTTAAATTGCCTGTTCAAACAGGGCATTCTTCCCTTAATCCCGCAGTTATTTCCAAGATGGGCGATCATCCTGCTATGGATGCAGAAGAGAGGCAGTGGTAGCACCAGCACTATATTCTAGCTAATATGAGCTGCAAAGCCTACCGGTTATTCTCAGCAATGAGCAGACAGTAAAAAAGCAGGTACGACTGCCAGGTTAAAACTGGAGACAGGCAAGGATGGTTTAGTTCCACCTCCGTAACCACTGCTCTGTCCTGGGCAGATCACAGCTCAGCTGGAAGAGGGGATGTAACCATAAGCTTCCCACAGGCAATTCAGACTGTTCCCACCAGCTGCTGTGTGTTCCTTCCCGTAACCAGACCTAACCAGCACGCTTGCTATAGGCAGCTGGAAACGGCCAGAACCAAAAGATCAGGAGACCTGCCTTGTGTTCTGGTGTTATCACTGCACTATTTTTCACTTCCATCCAGGTACTAAGGATGATGTTGCTGTAACTACTATTAAATTTCCAATATGATTGGTCTGGAGTCTCTATATACACGCACCACTTCAGGACACACAGAAACTGACCTAGTTGTGTTCACACTTCCTCTGAAGATGTGGCATAGATGCAAGCCAGGGAAACTGAGTGTCCCTCTGCAGTAAAACAAGAGAAAATGCCAGTGTGAAGACAGTTTGGATAAGCTGGGATCTGGGGCTTAACTGTCTGCTAAAGTTTAGAGCTGACAAGATAGACATTGCTAAGGGAATTCAGCCATTTAACAGGCTCCAGTACCTTGAAACAGCTCCCTGAGTGGCAGTATGTCCCCGAAATGTCACAAGGGGCTCTCCAGCTGTGACACCCTCTCATTAAGATGGTGTGACCTATAGCGCTTTCGTCCTCACAGCTATGGGCTTGACCACTTTGGAATAAACCCATGAGAACTTTGTCTTTAGCAGCAAAGTGGACCAAGGCTTTGCCACATACTTCTTCAACCCAATGCTCTGAGTCAAACACTTCTGGTATTTTAATATAAGGCTTTAGGAAGCTTCATACGGTTATGCCTCCTTTTTAGTATTCGCACATACCCACACCCAGGACTTCATTATCTTAAAATACAAAAATGGTCATGTATAATAAAAATGCTGACAAGTCCTAGTCAGAGTTTAAGAAGTTTTAGACCTGAAAACCTGTGCACCCAAAAAAAGATAGAATTTTCCCCCTGCACTAATTTCTGATTCTACAGCCTGTCCATCACTGCAGTGGTAAAGAACACCACTGCGAGGGGCCTGTGGTACATAATGTCAGCTGGCATCAGCAAAGGTGCTGTGGGTACTGCAGAGCTCTGCTGTAAGACTGCTGACTGTTTTCATGGCATCACATGAAACACGGAAATAAATAGCTCTTCTTCTATGATCACAGCATGGAAGTTTTGCTTTGCTGTCTATCCCTTCTCATTAAAAGCATAAAACACAATGCAAGATAGGGATTAGACACAGAGGCAGGCAAACGCAACAGAGCCACAGGGAAGAGCTCAAAGAGTAAAAGGATTGGCACATGTGCCAATAAAGCCGGTCTTGGTGTCAGCTACAAGTTGTGGTCTCAGAACCCAGAACTGAATTTCACTCAGAGAACAGAGGAACAGGCATAGACACTTCAGACCACACAGGCATGTACACCTGTTTCCTTCTCCTGAGCCNCTGTGCAGGTGTTAAGAGAAACCTCTCCCCCAGCAAACTGTCATAAAACTGTTACTTTTTCTTTTCTAAAGCCCTCTTAAAAACAAACAGGCACACACTCTTTTCCTGTGAAGCAAGTTTAGTTTTTTTCCTATTTAAATTACAAACACATCAGAAATCTTCCTCACCACAGCGCATCCTGTCTTTTCTCTGTCTGACATTTAGAGTACAAACTCTTTAGGGCAGGATCTGTCTTAATTTTTTATGTCTCCTACAGAGCCAAGTCATATTCTCAACATTAAACAGTAAGTAGAAAAGGCCCATACACATATACAAAGTTATATGATATATGCCTAGCTTATGCATGATATACACATGATATGGTCAGTAAAACAGGCCTGTACAAGAAACCTCTCTACTTACATACACAACAGAACAGATCCTGACTTGTGTGCCGGGGCATACACACATGGTACAGTGGATAAAGGAGGCCCTTGTAAATGTACGCGCAGGCACCTGATTTTTAAAAGTCTCCAGGATCTCTTAAAACCAGGAGGAACAGGGAGAAGCAGAGAAAAAGACGACTGCAGAGGGAGGACATGTTGTCTACAGTTCCCCTCTTCATGATGCTCATTGGTGAGCGGTTCAGGGAGGTGGGACTGACTCAGCCGCACAGACATCATGCGTTGGACCGCACATCTGAGAAAAGGCTGAGAACCACTGCTCAGTGTGACCCCTTTCCTGGGCAAAAGCAAAGCAAATACATCTCTCTCAACAGTTCCCAAGAACCAGCTTCAGTCAGGCGCCATGATGACCTCAGCCTTGCTTTTGCAATTATTTAACCCCTGTCTTTCAGATCAGCAACGAACCAGCAAGGATGACTAATACACACATCAGCCCTGGAGACTTATCAACACACCGAACAGGGTGCCAGCCCTCAGGAATGAACTATTCTTTCATGAGTCTATTCGTTTTGTATTTGGGGAAAGACTATGAAACCAAATGTTATGTGTCCATAAGAAGCTATGGGAAAACCTCTGTGCCCCATGGAAATGTCAGAAAGGTGTAGATATAGCAAAGATTATTGCTTTTTCTGATTTCTGTGTGTTATTTTGTACTACTCCCCTCCAACCCTGCCTCCTGCTCTCACTCTCCATACAAGCATGGAAAAAGTAGCTTCTCTTAACAGACAGCTACAATAAACATGCCGATACTTGAGACATAAACTGAGAGGCTGGCATTGTAACAGAGCCTCTAAATCAACCTCAGAACCTTGTTAGCATAATTAGCGATAGGACTGGTATCTTACAGGATCCAGGACAAAAAGTGGAAAAATAGTAATAACAATAAAAAAAATATAGTTGTATCCCAGCAATTGCTGGGATGATTGCTGATGGTTCAAAAGCAAGTCAGATCTTGCGTGAGACAAATACATTTTATATGATGTTTAATCTCACAGGAATTCTGCTGGAAATACTCAAAGCTTGTTAGAGAAAAATATGAGAATCTACTCACATGAAAAATAAAAGATTCTTGTATGGAGGAGATACTGTGACTCCCATCCTCATAATGGGTGCACATCTTGCAATGACAAGCATATTGAAAAATAGTGCTACCTTCATTGCTCCTTTCTACTAATTTGAAGCTTCAGAGAAGAAGACAGTACTGGTCTTCTTTCTAAATGAAACTCAGGTAAGATGGAGAAACACAGGAGAGGGGACTTGTTCGAGATCACCTGGAAGTCAGTGGCAGAGCCAGAAATAGCATGTGTCTATAAGGGGCCAGAGAGCACGAGTAAGTCTTACTGGCCCTAACCAGTCCCAACTGAAGCCTCCACCCTCTGCCCACGGGCCCAGGAGCCCTACTTAAGCTTAACAATGTGTCTGCAGTCACCATACAGGCAAAGCTCTTAGGAGTGCCTGTCTCCAACCCACACGCAGCCATGCCTGCGCCTGACCATGAACCTTGTTGATCTTGACCCATTGACTGATTTCCTAGATTGACCTCAGACCTACCTCATCACCTGTCTGGTGATCATTGGGCTGTATCTGACCCTGGTTAGCCTTACTTTGCCTGATCCTGACCTGTGGACTCACTTCCTGGCTTGAGGTCGGACCTGCCTCGTTACCACAAAATTGTCTGATCATCTATCTGGACTCTGGGTTGAAGCTGGCTACCCCTCCCAGGCCTGCCCACTTGCCTCACTTGAGGGCTGTGGGACAGGGCCCCTGGCTGGTAAGGACCCTGACCTGGCAGCCACACTATCTCCTTCAGTTTCTCATCTCTTTGCGAGCAGTTGGTGCCTGCTGCACCCTGACATTTTCCAAGTAGACCACCCTGCCTCCTTTAATTGTTTCCATAGCACCAAGGGCAGGAAAAGAAATGCCACATGTATTTTGATAGGAGAAGGGAACAGAGGCAGAAAGAAATTAAGGCACAAACTCAAACTCTTCTTTGTTCGCTGTTTTAAGCATGTCCTTCCTCCTACTTCATATTAGAGATGGCAGTATTGCCTGCCCCAATGCAAGATAGCAGCAAAAGGCATTCAAGGGGTTATATGAAGAGGTTTATGTTCTGCATCAGTGTCCCTTGAGAACAATAAACCTTGGCTGACAAGAGTAGACGCAAGGGGAATCAGGATTTAACAGGAGGAAGTGATCACAGCAGAGGGCTTGAGGCCACAGGAAGGAAAGGCAGAGACCTGGGAAGGTGAAGCACTCTTAGATGACCCAGTAGGGAAACTGGAGGATGCAGATGCTGCTGGTGGGGAGCAGATTTTTGTTGGGCTACAACACAGCACTGCTGTAGCTCTAGCACTCGGAGCTGAGAAGGGCAAATGGATTAAGCACCCACTGGATGGAGGGCATGAGATGCAAAGAGCTCAAGGCAGAAAGGGCCAGGTTATCCTTTACCTGATGTCAGATGCATTCCTGCTCTTTAACTGCAGCTGGGATCTGGCATCAGATCTTAGCTTTCCTGAGCAGTCATTGGTTCCGAATGCAGCATTCCAGCGGGGTTTATCTTGCACTGAGGGACCTGGATGTCTGGAGCCCTCGTTCTGCGTGGGGAAGGCAGAACAGCTCATCCAACAGTTTCACCTCTAACTACAATCTCACTTAAGCTTGTCTTTTCACATACAACAAGAGAAATTTCACATACAGCTCATGCTGAGGTTATAAGACAGCAATTGTCTAAATCTTCATATACAGGCAATTATTGGCCTTTTAATTTGGAAGCTGAAGGAGGTGACTCAGCAGAAAAGGATTCAGGGTGAGTTAGAAAGGTCTTTTCCTTGGGAGTTAGATATACTGCAAGAAAGCAAAATAACTTAGAGGGAGGCAGGAAAAACTTTGTGTTGTGGAGGTTCAGGGAATGGAATGCAGCTTTTCCCACATTTTCTCTGCCTTTCCCTCTTCTATTCCTGGGACATCCATGTGCAGCCTGTGGAGTGACTGTACAATTAAGCAAGGAAAAAATAAATTAACCCTCTGTACATCCATAGGATCTAATACCTCAGTATCTACAAACCTCCTCAGACCCTTCTTACCTATCTCAATAATATGGCTTTTTTACTAGAATTGGGCCTTGCTAGAAGTTTATTTTAATTTGGAGATTAGAAATCTCTGTCAGCCCCACAATTCACAGTGTTGAAGTAAAGACCGGGATCCAGGTTTTTACAGGAATGGATGTAGTGAAAGAAAACCGCGGATTACACCTCTCTGGGGTCCTGCAAGTGGCTAATTAGCCTAGAGAAGCAGAGAAGCCCTCCTAAGTCTCTCCCTGCTGGAGGCAAGCCAAGGGAGTCTGCCTTATTCTTACATGAAGTAGTATCTGAAGGAAGATCAAAGGATGAGACCAAGATTTCACAGCTAGTGAATCAGGCACGTCTGCTGAGGGTTTCAGTATGATCTTTACAATAAATGGAAAACTTCTTTACTTAGTGACATGCTAGTTATGGGATACTCATTTTCTAGGTTTTACTAATATGTGTGTTAAATTCCTTGGCTCAGTTGATGACTCTATAATTTCATACTCTTCACACAGGAAAAAAGTGATGCAGATATTTTCAAATGTGGTGAGGGCTCAGGTGTATTTTTGAAATGTAATGTCTGAGATTCCTGTGGGAGGTTCACTTGAATGCTTTGGAAAATGCTACCTTAAGCAACTGTTTCCTTAAAGAGTTACCACTGAAGACAGTGAGCAAGCCTCAGTGTCGTAAGTAAATGCTTTTAGGGACCAGCTAGCGGAGATGAATGTGATCTATTACTGGCCCTTTGCCCTTTCACCAGAGCACCTTAAAGCACTCTGTAATCATAAATGTAGGAAGAATTTGCTTCCCTTCCGTCCATCCCCACCCTGCTATGGGAAAGAAAAGAATTATTATGACAATTGGGCAATTGTAAAAGAGAGTAATTAAGTGACTTGCCAAAGGCCAGGTAGCCAAACTGGGGAACTGATCCTAAGCGTCCCAGTTCCAGCTCCTCCTTTGTAGCCGATACACACAGACCCTGCCACTGAAAGGTCAGAATACTTCTTCCCTGGGGAAGATTTCATTTCCTCCTTTGAACACTGAGGGAGGGGCCCCTCTAAATCACAGGTTAGGCAGGCACTGAACTGAGTTAACACAATGTACTTCCCTACACCATGTCTTGAAGGTGTAGTTAGGTGTTATTACATGTATTGCTGTAGCTCCTAGAGGTCTCTGCCAAGAGCAAGCCCCATTGTGTTGGACACCGTTCACACGCAGTATGAGACAGTCCCTGCTCCCAAAGAACTTTAATATTCTTTGATATTTCTGGGAAATGTTTCATGAGAGAATTTCAGCATAGAGGACAGGGCCTGTTTCTTCCTTTTAACCTGGATTACACCAGGATAACTCCACTCACTTCAATCCATACCTGTCAGAGGTGAGACTCCAGATTCTTTATGTTGCAGTCTCTCTTTTTAAAAACACTGGAGCATGCATAACAAAGAACGAGGAAATGAGTGGGCAGTTGGCATTAATTTCCTCCATGTCACCATCTTTGGTTGCTGTTGTGGAAACACAGTAAGGCACGGCAACTGCTATTTCAATACACAGAGCCATCCCTGAGCCCCAGATGGTGACCATATGATCTGTCCCTCTTACAGACCATAGACACGTTTCTTATCCTTAGTATTTGACTTCTGCATGCAAAGAGTGCTCACCTAAATCTGCCTAACCACCACAGCACCTGTGTGCAACACAGGTCCCTTTAGGAATCCAGTAAAGACCCAGACAGAGGGTAAACAATTTGTGGAAAAAGCACAACCTGACTCAATTAGAATTTCGTCCATGAATAGCTCCCTATGTCAGAACTTAAGGCCCCAATTCATAGGGAAATCTGGGACCCATTTCCTCAGGAATTGCTAGTTATTTATGCAAAGAAAGTATTGCATTCTGATTTTGTTTTCTGGACAGTCTGGGGTGGGCTTTGCTGCTCACTTGAATAGACTTGGTTTATGCTGAGCTGGTAGCAATAAGATGACAAGAGATTTGTACTTCTAAATGTTACCATTTTGTGTCCTGCAGCACCCCATCTCTCCTCCCGCAGAAGGTGTCCAGGTATCGGGAAGAGCTGATCAGCTGCTGTAGATTAACACAACCTACCACCTATGCTGACTTTGTCAAAAGCCCAAAAACTACACCTGGCTAGCATAAAATGGAGCAATTTTCTGTCATCTCTTTGCTAATTAGCCCATGAACTCCAAAGGCCCAACATACAGCTCTAGTCATGATCTGCAGAATGTTGCCATTTAGCAACATAAGAGCCCCTGTGCGAGAACCATCTATGGGTCACAGCCCCATACATCCCATAAAGCACACTTCATTTAGAGTTTCCTGAGCGTAAGTGACAGTTACACTTTTCAGAAGTATCTTACTGGGTCCTTTACCCTGGCAAATAGGACCTGTTTGTGGAGTAAGACATTACAAGAGGAGAGTGAGCCTGGTACGGCCTGACCCTCAAGCAATTGTTACAATGATCTTCCAAAACCTTTGGAGTGTATAATACACCCTTTTTCAAAGGCCCAGCCTTAGCCACACACTCCTGTGCAAACAAAATTGGATTTAATTCCAACTCCTATTGCCTTTTCTAGAATTAAACAAAGCCTGGTAGAGCTGAACGATAACAAACCACAGAGGGAGGGAGAAACTACATGAGAAAAAATAGGCAAAACATCTGTCCCTGATATTTCAAAAATTCTTGTTTGCCTGACTCCCCTGATTTCAGCAGAGCTCAATAAGTTTATACTGGCTTCGAAGTTAGTCTCTCTTTTTTTCAGATCTTTCTTCTGATGAGCTCTGAAATCAAAAGAGGTGTTCAGGCAGACGTGTGTAGGCTGTCTCAGACAGCAGGGGCTTCAGGCAAAAAGAATTTCAGGCCAACAGTGGCAAGAACGAGAAAATGTTGGTGGTGGAGGAACAGAAGATGAAGAGGGAAGCAGTGAGAGGCAATTCTTGTGGTTTGGAAGTTCCTGTGGCTCTATGTACAGTCAGCATTTCTGTCTGCAAACAGAAACATTTCTGTTTGCTTTGCAAGCCAGATTTCTCAACCTTTGGCCTTCTGACCTTCACTGTATCTGGCACTATGATCAGGTGTGAGATTGTAACTCACTGCTCAGAGAGGCAGAGGTTTTTCACTTAGTCTACCAGCCAGATAGATGGGGCCTACCCTTTCCGTCACAGAACTTGAAAAGGCCAACTATCTCTGTTAGACAGAATGCAAGGTTAAAGGCTGTGCAAGGAGAAAGCCTCAAAAACACTCTCTTCGGAAGAAGGTTTACCTGAGCTTAAATACTGCCATGTTGTTGAATTCCAATAAAGGCAGATTTCAGGCACAAGGAGAATCTAGGCATGAGCTGCACATTGTTTTTCCATGGTGCTGAGAATCAGACAAAGGTTCCACCTGCTCAAAGCTATATAGTGCTACCTCTGCTGGACTCTGGCAAAAGAAGAGGAAAGCCACGTATTTATATTTGACCAGAAAGGTCATTCAATTTGTCTTTATCAAATAAAAATAAGATAAATTAAGATTTTTTAAGGCCTTACAGTTTCTTTATACCACATGCCCATGTTTATTGCCATATAAAATTCCCTGTTTGCCTACACCCCACCCAGGCTCTTGTACACACCTGCATAAGTCTATAATTTTATCCCATGAATCATTCTGTACCATCAGATCACACCCAAGTTACCAGAACTCTAAGGAAGTGGCAAGTTCATTATGCTGGTTTTCATCTTTCAATTTTAAAATAAAAGAATTTTTTATTGGCGCCCTCAATCCACAAGTTTGTTTTTTTTTTTAAATGACAGGCAGACAGAACACGTAAAATTAATTAATTAAATGCACCCAACAAAAGGGAGTACAAAGGAAGGGAGAGTTAATAAATGATTTTTTAAGGGGCTGTTTGGACCTGTCCTGGAGTGGTTGTATCTACCTCACGGGGTACTGCAAATCTTAAGCATTCAAAATCATGAGTCAGACTCTCCAAAAATCATGAGACTGAGGAAAAATCATAATTTTCATTTCAAATTAAAGTTTTCTGGCTTATTTGCCTCTGGGTTTTGCAACCTTGGGAGAGCATTGAGGCCACAGTTTTAAGCACTTAAGCAGCCTTTGAAGGACTTTTTTCCCAGGAAAGTGAAGATTTTCAGCTAATCACTTGTGTCGAAAGGCTAGGTGTTTAAGGAACCTACCAAACAACAAAAGGGAATGCAATCCAAAAGAAATCAAAAAACCATGTGTACAAGAGCAATACTGCAGTGATAAAGACTAGTTTTAGAATGTTCTTTGTTAGAAATACAAAATGAAGTATACTCAACAGCATGGAAAAAGATATGCAGGCAAATATTTGCAAGTTGCATTCTTTCACTTTTGTTTACAATGTAGAGGAATATACCTCTATCTTAGCAGACATTTCTCACTTTTAACTTCTTAGGGTTATCTTACAGTTACCAAATATCATTTGAACTGACTGGCTTTGTAGTTCCTAGGATTAGGCTTAGCGTGCTTCTTGACTTCCAGCCATTTGGCGGTCTCTTGGTTGTTACACAACTGTAACATGCAGCAATGACACAAACTTCTTGCCATTCAATTGAAAAAATGACAAGCAGCCAGAGAAGAAAATTGGATTACCTCCTGGGCAACTTCAGTTCATGTAATATTGCCACTGGGTTGTTTCCTAGCCAGGACACTTAATTGCTGAGAAATGTGTTTACAGCTTGGTATGTGCATCTATCCATCTGGGACCAAGACAGGTGTGACAGAATCATAACAGACTAAGGTTGGCCAACAGTCTGGAAGAGGCTGCCACCAGCGCGCAACTCTACCACAATGCAAAGAGCAAACATCCATAATAATAGTTGTCTCTTATCCAGTCAGGAAATAAAAGAAAAATCAAAGCAGTGGTTGAAGTCTCTTATCTGCTCTGGAAAGGTCTAGCTTTGCAGAGGTGATTGGGCACTTTAGATCTGAGATCTATTTTCTTTCATACACATTCATCATGCTTTATTGCTCGCTAATGGAACGACAAAGAAGAAATGGTCTAAATCTAATCATGCTGCAGTTGACTACAGCTGAAAAAAACCCAGCAACACTGAGTATCAGATACGTTACTGATTCTCCATATACATACTCCCTCTGTTTAATGGCCTCCTTGCTCAGCATACAAGTCTGTTTAATTCTTACGTCTACACAGTCACATTGACATTTAAATTTGTTGTCTCCCCACCACTTTGTTTGGCTCTACCAGTGGGATGTCCACCGCTTCAAGTGTTACACTCTAACCAGCCTCTCTGTGTACTTTCAGAGGCTTTGTGATTGGCAGGGAGGCTCAGCGTAGCAGACAAGGTTAATCCTGTAAACATGGCAAGAGATAAGGCAATACCAAAGGGAAAAATAACCACAAAACTAGCTCACGGGGTTCAAGGGATGGAGGTACATGTAGTGTTTATTTTCTGTGCTCTTGGATCAGCTGCAATTCCACATGTAAGCTAACTTCTTCAGCCCCAGCTTTAAGACCTGGAAAGTCCCTCAGCACTAAGCATTATTTAACAAAGAATATATGCTTGCTTTATCTTTTATCTATATATGAAACAAAACAAAAACAAAACAACCAAGACATTTGAACAATGCCTACAGCTCTGACTTAGGCCGTGTCTCTGCCCTTGTTTTCACTGATGTAAATCAGAGATCACCGTAAGAGATTGAAAACAGGCCTTTAAATTTCTTATCGCATCACTCCTCTGCTCCGCCAGTGATCTGTCTAACAACAGCACCCATGCTTCTGCCAAGCCACAGTTACACATGGAATGCTTTCTCTCTCCAGATACCCACAGTGCCTGTCCCCTCTTTACACTTTCATATAAAACATGTATCTTTCATCCTGCTCACATGAAGTGCCCTACCAATTATACCAATCCCCAGCTTTTTAAACTCATTTCCCCAGCATTTGCTCAGCTGGAGTGCCCATCCCGTTTGTTTATGATGCATGTTTTATGACATAAACAATTACATATTCCCAGGTGCATTTAACCAGAAAAGCAGGAACAGAAAAGAAGTAACAGACTTGAGACTGCCTGGACTTGCATGGTGGCAGCAACAAATACATTTACATGCTTCAAAGGCACTGATACAGCTTCTTCTGCATTTTGGGGGACTCGTGATTAGAACTGGGTGGTAATGGGTGATTTCCAATCAGCAGGGAATTTCTTATTTTGATTTGATTTAGCTTAAGGCCAGCACACCACCATTTTCACTAGAGAAATCCAAGGCCATATCTTGCATGGCACAGTTGTGAAACTGGTGTCATTCTACCTGGTAGAAGGCAATACTATACACACGCACACACACAGGCACACACTCTTGCACACTCACACACACACATGCTGCCTTGCTGTAGGCACCATACATGCCATGCCACAGGAACATGATGTGAGAGGCAAGACTTGGTCTGGTTTTCTGACTCTGCCTTGACCCCTAATGCTCTCAGCACCACCACTGCTACTTCAGCAGCTCAGCATCCTAACTTCTGTAGTATTTGGGTCAGAAATCACTCGATTAAATTCCATGGTTTGAATCATGACATCGATTTTTTCATTTCTTCAGGAATGTGATTTATCCTGTCCTTAAATCCCCTGTAACTGATGTTATATTATCTAGTATTGCCGAATTTTGTCAAGGACTTGAGAGAAATGGTGAATAAAGATATAGAGAAAGCTTTTCTTTTATGTTTGCATACTACTCATACCTCTGAGCTGCCGGGTAATATCATATAAGTCATATTAGCCCTTTTTCAGTGCCATAACTAGTGAAGGAAAATTAATGTAGCTGATGATGACACAAGGCTGAATGTGCATCTGTCTGAAAACCAGGCAGCAAAAGCACTGAGTAACATGACGAACTACTCAACCCTACATGCATTGTCCACTGCTCCTAAAATGCAGGCAATGTGGCCTGCATGATTTTCAGCTTGGATGGTTCAGCAAAGAAGATTTTTGGAAAAAAAAAAGATTAAGAAACAGGGTCCGAAACTCTATATCAAATGGAAATGATCTCCAAAGTACATTAAGATCTAACAGTCTCCATTCAACTAGCAAGTGGGAGACAGCTGTCTGCCTGTCACTCTTTCTCTTCCTTAAACACAAACACATTCAAAGTCAATCCAAATCTTTTTGTTTCATCAGCAGGTTTATCCAGTTACCTGCAGGATGCAGAACAAGTTTAGGTACCAACTAGTGTAAATCAGTAATGGGCCCAGCGTTATTCTCCCTCTCTCTACTTAATATGTCTGACAAGCCAATTGTCAAAGGAAAGAGAAAGCCTCCCCCAGACATTGTAGCTTTGGGACTCAGGTTGCTTCTTAGACTTGCCATTTGTCTGTTCCCTTTTCTAAGCTCAGTTCAGGGAACTCTCAGTGAAGAATAAGGCTTTTACTCCTAGACCCTTTGAGAGATTTCCTATTAGTCACTAGGATAATTAAAGGTTCCAGTTGCATTGCATTAGCACCTTTCATGTCATTAGAGTCCAGCTGCAGTGCAAGAATCACATATTTGCTGAGACTCCTGTGCCAGCCAGCATGCTGGGAGCAGAGTTTTACATTTCATCACTTTGTAAAAGAAATACAATTAAGCAGTATTCCCTGATCATATTGCAGGGCAGCTTGCAAGAGGGGGTCTAAGCACCAATCACTGGAATGTCTGGCCATAAGTTGTATTGAAATGGTGCCTTGACAAGGTTTTATGAACACATTGTAATAAATCCATGGCCATCTAAGACTTTTTAATTGTCAGTGTACTGCATACCAAAGCTGCTCAGAACTCCCCAGTGGAAATGCCAGTTGCACTTGGGCACTTGCTTTGCACAGTACATGGTATCTGTATTTGACTTACAGGAAAATCTTCACCCTTTATTAGTAGTGCAGGTGTTGTGCCACAGGGTTGGGGAGTTCTGGATTCACCCTGCAAAGGCTACTCGTGCACAGATTTAGTTCATTATAACATTGTTAACTGACAGACTTGTGTGCCTGTCTAGTCAATAACAGCCTGCTAAAAATATGCATTAACCAGAGAGAATGAATCAGCGGCTAATAGCAGTCTGCCTGATTGTCAGCTTCTATCTATCTTCAGTATTTGTCAGAACCTTGTCACTATTGTACTCCAGGAGCTCCAAGCCTCTAACATATTTGTCCTCCAAACACCCCTCTGGGGCAGGGCGGTTGTTGCTTTCACCAGTTTACAGATGGGAAACTGTGATACCAAGAGGGAGAGTGATTTGCCCAAGGTCACACAAGAAATCTGTAGCAAAACAGGGAATAGTACAACAGTCTAGCAACCCCAGGGGCATTAACCTACTGCGAGCCAGGACATCCTTCTTGTCCCGTTCCTCTTTCGAATAGCAAAATAGCAATTTATATCAGTAGAAGTTCTTCGAGATTCCTTGAGAATGCAGATCCTTCTCTTTATGAGTGAAGTATTAACTAAATGCCCCCCTTCCACATTCCCAAAACGCTAACATCCCAAAGCCAAACTTTAAAACATTAAATATGCACACTTCAAAAATTCTTTAAAATCAATGCCTCCTTTAAACCAAGTTCTAGCACTTCTCTTTGTGTGCAGTTCTTCTAATTGCTAACACCTCTAGCTCCAGGTGTAGGGAAAGAATGGCCACCCTACACTTCTTTTGGAAGGTCTAGAATGAGCAGCAGTGTTAAAGAGAAATGTGAACCTGTGATCCGGCTATGAGTCTTGGAAAGTACATGAGTCCTTTAGTTCATGTACCAAATACATTTGCTTGTAATTCAGTAAACTGACATAGGATCTTAAGGAACATTAACTCGTGTTACTGTGATGCTGTGATTGATTATAATATTGCTATTATTAATGTTTCTCCTGTGCTACGCAATGAACAAATGTAAGACAGACGTGATCCTTCATGTGAAGCTTGCCTTCCAAATAACTTATGATAAATGAGAAAAGATAAGGAAAGAGTGGGGCAGTTGATCTCAAGAACATAGACATAAGGTAACTAATAATGAGCTGGAAACTTGCCCAGTTTGTGGGAGCCGTGAATTCAGGCATGGAAGCTGAGCAGTGCCAGTCACACTAGAGGGGAAGGATGGTGTAATCAGGTGAGAGAAGCAGTGCCAAACGCACATTACTGCAGCATGGCTCCATGTGCCTCACTGCACTAGCTAAAAAAATCAGCCATGCATGTGAAGGCCCTTGAACAGCCCTCTTCTATTGCTTGCTGAAGTGGTACTGCAGCTCTGTTCCTGAGTTTACAAATGAAGCACAGATGAGAATTTTTAGTATATGGGAAGTCTAGAAGTAAGATGGTAAAACCAGCAAGATCTAGCCAAAGAAAAAGTTCTGTTTCATTTTCTTATCTTTCTTATTTTTGCCTCATACACTTTTTCAATAAGGACCACACACATACTGCACTATGTCAGGGGTGCCTCCTATTTCTTCTTGCATGCAGCTTTAGAACCCCAGGTTGTAGCTATTACTGTTTCAGGACCACAATTCTACACAGGGAAGCACTGTCAGAAGAAAAGCACCATGGTTTCTCTTGGGCTGGGGATAGACCCAAACCACCAGTTCTAGTTCCTCTGCCTGTCTTTCCTCCCTGTGATTGTTCTTTCTCTCCACAGTTGCTGCAGGGTTGCTTCAGGAAGTTAAATCCTCCACTCCACTCGTCTGTGTCTTGCAGGCAGTTGTGGCTTTAGCTGATGCAGAAGGCGATGACTCTGCAGGTTTCTCCTTCCTGCCCTTGTAGTCTATCAACCTCTCCATCAAGAGGAGACACTCAAGCTGACAGTTGGTGCAGCTGCTGTAGCTACCAGCCAGTCATGGCTACTGAGTGGCATCATTCAGAGGAAAGGAGAAGTACACAGAAAGGCCTGCCCAGCTGTGCAATAGGCACAACCCTTCCTGGAAAAAAAAATGAAGGTTTTCAGCCTTTTGAGAACCCCAAAGGATTTTCCTCCACCTTCCTACAGGTGGAGCGATTGGGCAGATGCTTGACTGAACCGTCCTCAAGCCCTCCCAGCCCACCAACTGCAGGCTCTCTGTTCAAAAGACTTGTGTACAATTCGGTAAACCAAACTTCAAAGCTGCCTAGCCCACTGACCCAATTAAAAAAAATTCAATTAAGGGAGTTAGAGACCGGCACAGTGTCAGATTTTACTGGGAGAGACCTTGCTGCAGGTAGAACAAGTTTGAACCAGGCTCTTAAAGCTGTACGTTTGTGTCCTATGAAGGAGGAACTGAGATCAGGGCTTCAAGGACAGTGTTATTTGAATATCTGAAATGTCTGTTTTCAACTCACTAAGGTCTAGTATTGATAATTTCTAGTTCTCCTAAAAGGTTAAAATATCAAAGGAGAGCAGTGAATGGTCTTTGTGAAATGAATTAACGTTGTCACAGGGAGGATTCCACAGACAGCTGAGATTCAGTGAGCGAGCTAGGCAAGTGACTTCACCTATTTGAATCTCTGCATCAGGATCTACAAAATGGAGACAACAGCTAGGTCAGGGGATGACACAAATACGTGCCTATACTTGAAACCAAAGGGTGATATTAAAAGAAAGGTGCCTAGGAAATAGCAGACAGCACTGTAATGGCAAACACCAAAGTGAGTGAAGAAGTTGGTAAACTCTCCCAAATAACTGTGTTAACTTCATTTATCTGCTTTCCCTCTTGTCTGCCCTCCTGGCAATATTAATCATTAAGTAGAGGTGTAAGTCAATTCAGAAGTAAAAACCCTAACAATCCATAACAGTCCCACTACTTAACACCCCGAACTTCCTTTGCACTATGGAAGTGCATGGCTAGTGCCAGATACAAAGCCATTAAAGCCAGGGAGTCTCCAGACTGTCAGCTACGTGAATACTCACAGATATTAATGGATTCACAACTTTTCAGTGAGATGGGTCGGTATTGTTAACCCCATTTTACAAACGAGGATATTAAGGAAGAGAGAGGGGAAGTGACTCACCAAGAACCACACTGTATCAAAGACAGGAATGAAACTCAGATCTCATGACTCCCATTCCTGAATCTTAATCATTATTAGATCGAAGCTGTATAGCTTCGCATTTTCTGAGGGCTGGAAGAGAAGAGGGGAGAAACAAGAGGTGGGAAGGGTGCGGAGCTTCCTTGAGTCAAAACTAAATGCAAGTTTCCTGGAAGTGAGCCACCACTAATTTCAATAAATTTACTTAGATCTTGAGCTTTGGGATGGCATGAGCAGCTGTGAGTCATCTTGGCCAGTCAAAGGAATAATTAATTGTTGTGGGCAAATCTCAAAAGGTTTAGGGGGTCAGGTAAGGTAAGCAGCTAAGCTTATCCTTGACTGCTCTTTTCTGCTTTGCAAACTATGCTGGAGACACTCACTAGAACACTTACCCCATGGTTTCCTTATGCCAGATCTGTCCATCTGTTGCACACACTTTCTGCCTTGTCTTCTATTTTGATTATAAACTATTCAGTGCTGGGATTGTCTCTGTTTTAGAGGGTTTTATAGCACCTGCCTTTGCACAGCTCTGATGCATGTAAGGATAAAGCAGTACCAGAAGTACAACCATCACCCAAATAGTAATAGGAGGCTGAACGGTTTGGCTCCTGAGATTTTTTGTGCTTCCTGATTATAGCAGGAGTGGTTTCCTTGTGGTGCTTGGATAGTTTCGCTCCCAGCACAGCTCACAACCAGGAAGTACAAGAATGCAGAGCAATGATAGCCAGAATTTGCAGAACAGCTCAGCATGCACGATCAGAAGCAGATTTGCAAAAAAGCTCAGCTCCCATTTAGGCACCAAAATCAGTATCTAGATTTTCAGAATTGCCAAGCTGGCAGGCTACAGAACTCTTTAGAAAATCCTGCCCTCGTGGCAGCTTCTGAGTATTTGAGGATCTGGCTCAGCTTTTCGGGCTGAAACAGAAGCAGAGCTATGAGAAAAGTGTTGCCCTGACTCGGTGTTGGGTATTCTAATTTTTTCAGAAGTTCCAGCCCCTCTTAGGTACTGTAAGATGAGCCATGCAAAAATGTGTTTTGTTCTCCACCAGCTCTTGATTCCAAATAAAAATGTAAAGCTCACAGTAAAAAGATGCCTTTTCTTCCTACTCTCCTGCCCTGAAAACTCAGCTTCTCTCCAGCTCCACTCCTTAGGCAGTGCCTAAGGTTGGTAGTTGCCCTTCAGTTCTCTAAGAGTCCTGCCCAGGCAAAAGGAAACCTCATGGGAAAGGCAACACTAGCTATACATGTTCCTTCACAGTGTCCCTAATCCGTAACTCATTTTCAAGTTAGGAAGGCAAGCAGCATCCTACATGCTGGATTGTCACTCAGGGCCACTGTACCAGATTACACTTCGAATGGGACAGGACACGTAGCTGTAACTGGGTTGCTGACAACCTGCTCCACCTCCATGCCCTCCAACACTGCTTCACCTCACAGTAGAGCACCAAGGAACATCTGGCTGGGAGGGGCGACTAGGAGGACCTCCCATCTCATGCCAAAATCTATCAAGGCTCCTTGAAAGTATGACAGGCTGTCAGCAACTGCTCTATATTTGTTGGCATGTTTGCAGGGCACAGCTTTCGGCATTTACGAGCTGATACCTAACAGCACAACCTCTTCTGATGCATAGGCAGAACAACCCCGCTGGAGATGTCCCTCACAGCTGGATGAGAATTCACTGCTGAAAATTATTTGTACTCACAAAATGACAGAATCCTTGAAATTCAAGAAAGTTACTGGCTTGCTAAGCTCAGAAAGAGTCCTGACCAGTCTTGGCTAAGCTTATGGATAGCCTGCCCAACAGGGTACTACGGAGCACAGGTTTCTGGCAGGTACAGTCTGGGTACAACCTCTCCACATCAGACTGGTCAGGGAGCTATGAAGCTGGCAGTATCAGCTCTAGTGGGAATGTTCCCATTGCAGACTTGGCCCAGCAAATGACGTCCGGCTTTTATGTGTTCTTTGATTCCCATTGGACCTCTTTGCATGACTGCTCCTTTTCTGTTCCAGCGCAAGGTCAAACAGTTATGCCAAGCTATTGGTGGTTTTAAATGAGTTTGATTTTTCGACTGGAGTAGAGTAGAGGCACTCCACAGCTCGCATTGTGCTCAGTTGGGAGGTGACGACTGGCATACCTGTGGAAGCCCTGAGAACCTCACTGAGAGCCGATAGGCATGCAGGAATTTAAAAGCCCTGAAGCCATGTCTGAACCAGGAACTTCAGAACACAGACTTTCAGGTTCAGTTTCATTTTGAAATGTCTGTAATGAAACATTTTGATATTTAAAAATTATTCTAATTTACTTTCCCTTCCATGGGAAATTTCAAAATGTCACTTTTTTTGCACTGAAACAGAACTCTTCATCCCCCACACAAATGTTCCAGGAATTTTCCCAAATTTCCAAATTCTAGGATTACCCATAAAGCAGACACGCTGACTTTCAACCCTCGCTAGTGCCATTGCTCCACAGTCTTTTTTCCTATTATGATTACATTTTAAAGAAAGAGTTTATAATCCCTTGCCAAAAAAAATGAGCTTCTTTTAGGTTCCAAGTCTGGAGAAAGGTTCCCTTTTGTTCCTACTAAAGAGATATGTTGCCTGGTGCTGACTGGGAGCGGAGACACTCCTGCATTCCCAGCCCTGACACTAACTGCCCCTGTGGCCCCAGGCTAATCACTTAAATGCTCTGGCTCAGTCTCCCCATTGGTAAAATAGAGATAATGATACTTACCATCTTCTTCACAGGGGTGTTGCAGAGAAATAATTAGTTTGTGTCTGTAAAGCACTTTGAAGATAAAAAGCACAATACAATTGATAATAATTATTGCTATGCAGACTTGTTCTCCCCTCCCTAACAACTTATTGGTGCAGAAAGGTAAGGAAAGCCCTGAGCTGAACTAAATGTCTCTCCTGGTAAAGCCCCAGTTTTAGCAAAAGTGTATCTAAGCGAAAAACATAAGCCAGCCACCCCAAAATTTTGTAAGCGCCAAATCCGGTTTAGTGACCCTAGTTCTGACTTGCCAAAGTTAGATGTATCCCTGCTTGGAAAAGGGATTTGTTTTTCACTGTCTCTTTTTCTCTAGTCCCTCTCAGTTTTAATAGCATTTTGTGCCTTCAAAAGCTTCCATCAGTCCCTGATACCTCTGCCTTTCCTGGCATGGGGCAGCAGCTTATTATACACTAGTTTGTTACAGCCTTCACTTCAAAGTTCTACAGTTCAAAGGGTCCTAGAAATGTTGAACAGGTCAGCACTTTAATGCTGATCCACACATCTTTAGAGGGCAGTAACATAGCCACAGTTTTGTTCCTGGGGGAAACAGAGAATAACTGGTTTGTAGAGTTCCCTTTGGCCTTAAAGCTGGCCACAGAATTGGATGCTCCTGGTGGCAAAGATCAAGCATCACGGAACCCTGTAGTGGATGAGCATGTAGGGCTGTGATGTAGTGAATGAGTGAAAATGTGTCTTTATGAGTCACTGACTTGTTCTTAATGGGAGCTGCAGAGGGACAGAGGAAGGAAGAAGGAATAGGGGATTAAAGGATAAAAAAGTATCAGAAAGGATAAATTAATCTAAACTAGTTCTTTCCATGCACTTATTTTTTAAGACAAGTGGTAGAGGGATGGCATATCTAAAGATTATCAAACCCACATCAGAGAAAATACTACCCCAAATATATCTCCAGCACAACCTGAACGAAATCATCTTCTCAGACAGTGGGG
>Ga0065711_1000790_pt1 | contig 99077 bp, 48 predicted proteins | sample Hoacrofraction12_FD_59098 | JGI IMG/M metagenome (GOLD analysis project Ga0065711, IMG submission 59098) | Hoatzin crop microbial communities from Cojedes, Venezuela - Epithelial fraction 12 v2 (version 2) | ecosystem: Host-associated > Birds > Digestive system > Esophagus > Crop | place...
GAATATCTCCAGAGAAGGAGACTCCACAACCTCCCTGGGCAGCCTGTTCCAGTGCTCCGTCACCCTCAGAGGGAAGAAGTTCTTCCTCATGTTCAGACGGAACTTCCTGTGCCTCAGTTTGTGCCCAAATACAAGTTTGTTCTGTACTGTGAAAAAACTCCAAACCTCTGAAAATGAATATTCTTATAAGCCTTTTAGCTCTACCTTGGAATCTTACCAGGCCAAACGGGCATTCTTTCCCAGTTTACTTTTTTCCTGATATTCATTATCATGTTTTGGTGGACTGGAATGATGATATCATCTGAGATTAATAAAGTCTGCTTTAGAAGAGTAGGGTAACCTTAATTCTATTACTCATTCTTAACATTCCATTTGAATTATCTATAATACGAATTGCAAGCAGATGAATGAATCTGTTACGGTTACCATACACTAGTAGTGCACAGACTTGTAATTTGGTGCTAGGGCTGGTTTGAGGTATGCCTTGGCTTACAACAGTGGTTATTTTACCTGGACTTAATGTACAATTAAATCCATACAGTTGAGGTTTCTTCAGCAGGTGGCTTGTGATAATCTTACATTGCCCAAAGTCCTGAGAGGAAAAAAGAATACGTGATTATGATGTTATTTTCACTGGATTTAATTAGATGTAAGTGATCATAGAAATTACGCCTCCTTTTAATGTACAGTACTTCTAAGAATAACAGGTGTGGTCGTTAACGGAATGTTTGATCTGGTACCACTCAAAATTTGTGTTCAGATGAAATGGGATCTCCCTTTACAAAAGCCTTTATTTTAATTATGAGTTTGCACAACTGAGTAGACAGTGGAAAACTAAACCAGCCTTCTCAGTCATTCAAATACTTATTTGCAGTAAGATAATAGTAGCTAGCAGGTGAAGTTAGGATGCCAGAGATTTGCAAAGTGACATAAAACTTTACCAAAAAGTGGATGGACCTTTTCTCTTATTCCTTTCCCCCATCCTAATAAAAAGAGTAAATGCCTTCTCTTCTCTTCTCTCCTCATGGCCTTCCTGCTTTGTCCTGTGTGGCAGTAGCACCACTCTCCTATTTAAATAAAGTTTTGGACTGCTAGTTCTCATCCCAGACTACATCACTGAACTGCAACAATAAAGGACAAGTACTGCTACATATCATATGTGCACTGACACTACCAATATTTCACATTGTCATACCACAAATGCTATGACAGAAAACTGGCAAAATAGAACACTGGTATTTCTGGCTAACATACAAGGAACACGCTTTAAAACACAATTTCTAGTCCTCTTTCATTGTCAGCAAATTATTCTTAAGACATTGCTACTGTTACTATCAGTGGAATGCAGAGTATAGCTCCTTTGAGACAACTAAGTATATAAAGCTGCACTTATTTAAGGAGTCAACCCTTTTCCAAACTTTTAGCTTATGTTTAAGAACCCTAGAATTTAATAGATTTTATTTAATAGTGAGCCATAGCAAAGCCTATTCTTCACTTAGATATCTTGTGACACAGAAATTTCTGGGAAGCTCAGATGAAGATCAAGTTAATGCATTATTGACATATGATTCTGCCTGGGTGCCATTACTTGCCATGGAATAGATGTCACTGTATTCACAAGACCTCCAGTGTCTCCTGGATAATACGGGGCATTCAGTTTCCACCACGTCCAAAGTTAAGTAGAGGACTGATGAATTTCCCTGGAAGAGAAATGCAGGTAAAAAACCATTTATATACAAGAAGTTTGGTCTGAAAGAAACTTTTTTGAAGTAGATATGTTTAAAGTAACTTCACCGGTTCCCTATTAAGTTTTTTCTGAGCTGACAAGCATAGAAAGGGTTTAGGCTGGAAGGGACCTTTGGAGGTCATCTTGTCCAGCCACTTGCTCAAGGCAAATCTAACTTCAAAATTAGATTCAGCTGAGTTCTATATATCACCAAGACAGATGTTCGTCAACCTCTTTGGGCCATTCCAGTACTTAACCACTTTCTCCACGATTTTTTTTTTGGCCTGACATCTAGTCAGAATTTCCCTTCCTGCGACTTACCACTGTTGCCTCTTATCCTTTTGTTGAGAAACTGGGAGAAGAGTCTGTTGTTAACCCGCATCCGTCAAGTAGGGAAAGTGCCAATGTGTAAAATTTTCCACTTCTTCTTCCTGATTTTCCCGTAGAAGATACTGGTCTATTAGGAAAGCAGTTTTCTAGACAGCCAATTGTATGTCTACATCCATTTCAAATGACTGTAGTGACCAGATACTCTTTCAGAACTTTACTTCCTGCTCAGTTTATTGAGGGAGTAATGCAACAAAGCTGTAATAATCCTTACAAAGTCAGGAGCCTTAGCTCTGAAATTCTGCTGTACTTTCTGTCTCCTGAGCAAATCAGATAAAGAATCAGAATTTGAATTTGGCTACCAGTGTAATGGGGTGTGGTGTTAAGAATTATCTGTGGCCCACAGAAACAGTTTTGTATTTTTCTGCAGGAAAATAAATCTCAATTTACGTTTGGAATTGATTATTTAAACCTAATGCAACCCCTGTATAGACATTCAGAACGAACACAGACTTGTTTTATTTTGCATCTAGATAAAACGATGCAAAGCCCTTCACTGTGAATAAGTGTCCTCAGGCTTTATGACATTTCCTTCATTCAGATTCGTTTTTCAGGGTATTTCTGTATAGACGAGACCTTGAGAAAGAATTACTGCAGTCTAGTGTAGTATTTTTGTTAGTGAGAGTCCACCAGTGTCATGTTAAACACTAGTTTTGCAGTATGCGTATGTCTTAGCATCGTCTCTCTTTTTTCAAACAGGGGCTAGGTGATTTGCAGAAAGACACATGTTATTCAACGGCAGAATCAGGAAAAGAATATAGTTGTCCTTGACACCCATCCTGCCCACTAGCCACATGATTATTCTCTGTTTAGGGGTAGTTAGCATTTCTATTTTATTTTATAAATCACAAAACTTCAAGCTGCTAGTCAACATATTAGTAAAATGCAGACAGAGAAGAGAACAGAGACAGTGAAAAAGACTTTTTTTTTCTAATTTGTATTTATGAAATTGCACTGAATTGAAAGGTAAGATAGGTAAGATAGTCTTTTGTAAAATGTGCTATGCATTAGGAGTCCTCTAAAACTGAAATTGCTAAATACATTCACTTTGTCATCCGAGCTTGTGAAATGCTAAAGAAGCCAGTTCATTCCTGGCAAATATTTGTTTTCTTCAGCAGAGTGCATTTGGATTCAGTAAAGCCTAAAGCAGAGCTTGGGTGAAATTAAGTGTCTACATCCAAATATGCAGTAGAAAATTCCTCTGTTCATCTGCTGGATAGCTCTTGGAAAAAAAATTACCATGAGATAATGGTGCCTTCTTGCTTGTTTTAAAAGCATCTTAGGCACCAGAGTTCTGCACTACACAAGCCCAGAACTGTTCTAATGTGAATACCAGTGTATCTTACACTTGCAGAACTCCCATGTAAACCCAGTAGAGAATTGCTCTGCTTAAGTTTCGCAGGGGGTTAATGTGATAGCCTTGATGCACACTGTTGCATGGAGACAATTGAAATAATGTTCTGGTCTGTTTTGGGGTTTTTTTTAATTCTTTTTTTAGGGGCATCTTGGAAGTGGAGCCAACATAACTTCTTGCACAATAGTGTACGTAAGCAGTACGCAGGAGACCACACCTAGTGGCTTTGAGTCTGAGAATGTGCAGAGACCTTACAGGGAGAATTCTTTAGCAGTAAGATGTATATAAGAGTCTTTTCTGTTCTTGTAGACTCTGTGTGATGGCTGAAGCTGTGGCCCTGGACTGCAAGGACAGCAAAATTCATTCAGGGTACAAAGTAAAACATAAGCATGGTAGTCTAGTGGTTATAGCATTCATCTGGAAGTGTGGATCCTCAGGTCTGGTCCCTATTCCAAGTTATGGTTCTATAGTTTATATAGTCAATAATTGGTTAAAATGTAGAAACACTGAGATTTTTCTTTGTGGGAACAACTATGGGTTTTCTCATTCACCCAATGAATTTTGCATGTCTTACTGCCCAGTGGCTCCACTTCACAGGGGTGGCACACGCACACCTGCATGGCAGCAACATTCTTCAAGGACGGGAGACCTGAGGGTTTAAATCTCTTGATGCTGAAGAAGACTGACTGCTTCCAAGATAAGCTATTTACCTACCTGGCTATTGCGTAAAACCCAACAGTATCACTTGCCACATCCTTATAATTGAAAAGCAAAATAATCCACCGGGTTTTTTGAAATTCTGCCTGAAGACCTGTAGGAATCTAGGCTTTAGGTCTCTATCTGGGCTTTTTCTTGTCGTAAAAGGCAGTCTTAAGCATCTCTGCCAAAAACTATCCTGTTTATTTCAGTTGCCATACTGAGATGTGTAATGCGCTTCTTGAACAGTTTATATGTACCTGGATTCTAGTTTCATAGCCAAGCAGCTAAAAGGTAGCCAGGTGCGTTAGTAAATCTGCATGTCCTTGGTCTCTTTTATCTACTAGTCAAAGAAATTCTGTATTCTATTGCTTTTGTCTACTGTTGATTTGCTGTGGTGTTTAGGCAGTCACTGAGAAAGGCTTATGTATACTCTCTAGGAAACAGAAATAGAAACAGGAAGGAAACAGGAAATGACTGATAGGGATTCTCTATCCAGCCCTTCTCCTGTTTTGCAGGGTGGTATTTTCACCTCCTTTGGCTTCCTCTGCCTTTTCCTTTCCCTCCAGTTATCCAGCTATCTCCAAAATTAAGATGATAACAAAATACCAATCTTGCAGGATACATTGATCTAATTGATGTTAGACAGTCACAGATTAAAGAAACCCTCTGAATAAACTTTGAACATAACATCTGAGACCTGACAACAGACAGGACAAACTGATGTCTGGTGTTGTATAAAGCTGTTCAGAGTGTCTCTTACGCTAACATCCTGTCAGCTAAGGGAATAGAGGGCATTCAGCATCGTTCAAAATCCAGCTTATGTACAATAAATCATGCACAAATGAATACTGATAGTGTAAATCAGAGCTGATTCATTGAATTACATCAGCATTGCTGTATTAAAAGCAATAAACATAAGCTTTTAATGATCTTTTAATGATATTTTAAAATCACAGTCTCGTGTAAATCAGGCTTTAAATTGATACTTACTATATGTAGTTCGTGTGCATCAGCAACCCGGAATAAACCAAAAACGTAGCCATCTCTGCGATGTCTGTTGACCAAATCCAGGGCCGCTCCTGCATATCTTTCAATGGCATTACAGTCTGCAGGAGTAATGCTTGTTTTGTTTTGGGCATTAGAGCACTGAAGTAGTGTTAGAAAAAAAGCTGAAGCTAGAAGCAGCATTTTGTTTGCGGTATTAGGTCACTTCTGCTCATGCTCTGATAGTCTGGTTGTAAATCAGAGTAGCCCACCAAAGTTATAGATGAATGCTAACAAGGCATGGTTTTATATAAATTTAAGTGTTGTGTCAAAGAGCCATTACCTTGACCCTGGATTAACATTTTCAAACAGCAAGTAAATGATTATATAGTGATTGAGCAGATTTTGAGGAAAGTAGGCCTTATAATACTCTCTGGACTACCCATCAAAGGGATTATGTTTGTGATTGTTTAAGCAGGCATTGTGCAATAGTGTTTTACTGTGAAAAGTACTTAGCTTCTAGCAGCGTGCTGCTGAGCCTGGCATTAAGAAGATCCAGTTTATGTATGCAGGTATTAAGCAACCTTGGTTTTCTGTTTAGTGCAAAAACAGTTCAGCTGAAAATACACTGAAATATTTGTGGTCAAATGATGGCTATATCCATATTCCTCTTTCTACAGATCCTTACCTAGCAGAGAACTAGTGAAATGGAAACAAGGAGATCACTCAGATTTGGAGAAGGGATGTAGCTCAAGGTGCCCTTGTAAGCTGGTGATCACAGAATCACAGAATGGTAGGGGTTGAAAGGGACCTCTGGGGATCACCTGGTCCAACCCCCCTGCCAAAGCAGGTTCACCTAGAGTGGGCTGCACAGGTCCTCATCCATGTGGGTTATGAATATCTCTGGAGAAGGAGACTCCACACCCTCCCTGGGCAGCCTGTTCCAGGACTCCGTCACCCTCAAAGTGAAGAAGCTCTTCCTCGTGTTCAGATGGAACTTCCTATGCTTCAGTTTGTGCCCATTGCCCCTTGTCCTGTCACTGGGCACCAATGAAAAGAGTCTGGCCCTGTCCTCTTGACACCCACCCTGAAGATATTTATAAGCATTTACAAGATCCCCTTTCAGCCTTCCTTTCTCCAGGCTGAACAAGCCCAGCTCCCTCAGCCTTTCTTCGTAGGAGAGATGCTCCAGTCCCCTAATCATCTTTGTAGTCCTCCTCTGGACTCTCTCCAGTAGTTCCCCATCTTTCTTGAAGTGGGGAGCCCAGAACTGGACGCAGTACTTCAGATGCAGCCTCACTAGGGCAGAGTAGAGTGGGAGGAGAACTTCCCTCGGCCTGCTGGCCACGCTCTTCTTAACGTATCTCAGGAGACCCATTGGCCTTCTTGGAAACAAGGACACACTGCTGGCTTATGGTCAACCTGGTCGTCCACCAGCACTTCCAGGTTCCTCTCCGCAGAGCTGCTTCCCAGCAGGTCAGCCCCGAGCCTGTACTGGTGCATGGGGTTGTTCCTCCCCAGGTGCAGGACCCTGCACTTGCCCTTGTTGAACTTCATCAGATTCCTCTCCGCCCAGCTCTCCAGCCTGTCCAGGTCTCACTGCATGGCAGCACAGCCTTCCGGTGTACCCAACACTCCTCCCAGTTTTCTACCGTCAGCAAAAGGCAGTAGGAAGCCAAAGGGTGTATCATCAGCAGAAGGTCCATAGTTTCTATGTGAGTACATGCTATCTTCCAACGGTGAGAAAATTTAGAGCAGACTCCTACCAGCTTTACGTCATTTCAAACTGGTACACAGAATGGGACTGACTAGCTTAATACAGATGTAATCTAGGCATGGCATGATGTGACATAAAGCTGCCTTTGCATTCTCAGTCTGAGCAGTTTTGTGTGCTCTTTGGCTGTAATAACCTTCATAGACTTCTTTAGAGAATTGCTGGTAATTTTTTTTTATTTATTAAAGTAATTCAGTACATACTAAGATTCATACTTTTCACAGAATATGCTGATATCTTTGGCTAAGCAGAAAGGTGAAGATGTTATCTCATTGCATTTGAAATATTTTATTCAGGATAGTTAAAGACATTTTTAAAAGGCAGTAGTCACTTCTCAGGGAGTGGCTCAAGTTTGAATACAAAATTCAAACTCTGAGTAAGAAAATACAAAAATTCAATGTGAGTCCAAAATGACAACATGAGATTCAGATGAGAAATTTGCCAAATCCTGGCTGGTGTGAAAGGTTGGACCAGCTTCTCGTAGAAAAAGGCGCTAGCTATATAATTGACTTGGATTTATATATTTGAAGTTTCTCTTTGACTTATTTTTGTGAGAAACGTTGAGAAATACAATGGGTAATCATCCTTAACCCTTACCTCATTTTATTAATCCTTATTTAAAAGAAATCCAACTTTTAGCATGCCTGGTGTCTGGGAAATCACATTTTAAAATGCATAGAACTGAAGCAGTGGCTTTCTTTTATAGTTACTTCAGGACACACTTAACAGTTCTCTGGTAGTAGATAAGCAAAATGGCGATTCTTACAATATTAGAACCGAGGGCGCTAAAAATTAGTGTGAATCAGTTTAAAAATGATAAAAATAGTCCCCACACAATCAGTAGTGAACTTCTGGAACCTGCTGCTGCAGAAAGATGTGCAGGCAGACAGTATCAGCAGAGTCAGAAATGGCTTAGAAAAGTTCATGGGCAGCAGGTCCTTAAGTGGATACTAGAAGGACTGAGCAGATAACTGTTCTTTTAAATCCCTAGTACAATGGTTCTGGGTACTGGAAAAGTATAAGGGGAATGGTTTGTGGAAAGGGTGGAGGTCGTATGTTTCTCCTAAGCACAGCTGTCTTTCACCACTGTGAGAGGTGAATACTGGGCTGGATGAACCACTGTTCTGATGCAGCAGGGCATTTTTTTGTTTATGTTTTTCTAATGTTTCTTACAATAATTCAGAATTTCTTCTGGAAGATTGAAAAAAGCAGTGAAATAAATGTTGTGTAAATAATCAAAGACATTTGAAATACACCTCATCAGTTAAAAATAATACTCACATCGTTACTGTGTTCCAAATCGCACCCCCATTCATTACTTACAATACTGTTTAATTTTTCAAATGGGCAGTCATATTGAAGAAATGCATCAGATTAGGTAATTTATAACATAATTCCCTTAGTCATCTATTGTTTGCAGTTTGTTTGTTCTTTTTTCTCCTTTTGTTCTGTGCTGTTCATTGTGACACCGATCATTTTCTTGACAGTGGCTTATGTATTTTTTATGTATGAAAAAGAAACAGTATGAATAAACACTAGAAAATTACAATTCCTGCAAAAATGACTGCAGAAGTAAAAGTAAGATTCTGTTCCCACTGTAGGGAGGTTTGTCCTTGATTTCTTTGGAAATTTATTATTGAAGTACAGCGTGGACAAGCAGTGCCCAGTTAATTAAATATTGGTTGTACCTGAGTCAGTATGATGTATTTTTACCATTTCTTATCCAGTTTGGTGTCAAATTTAATACTTATTTTGTTTTTATGTTTATTGCTTGTAAGTTTTGTGTGTTGTTTTAATTAAACTATTTCTATAAATAGAATGCTGGCAGGAATAGGAATATTTATCCAAACATGGCATTTCTCTTGACTAGCTTACCAAAAGCTTGATAATCTCTATGATTTTTAGCAAGGCTTGACTTGTAACAGTAAGAGGTGATCCACATTCAAACTTTAAGGAGTTGGTAACAAACATTCACCCTAAACCTCTCTCCAGAAATCTGGGAGAGCACACCAAAAAGTGGCTTATCTCCCCCACCTGAAAAAAAGGGTATCAAACGCTTAGTAAATAGAACTTTAGTATAGGGTGAAAAGAAAAAGAGACCTGACAAATAAAGGAGATAATATTCAATAACAAATTACTCCTTTCCTAAAGTGTAGCCATAACTATTTACATATATCTCTGATTTCTTGGGAGGACAACTTCTATGCTAGCTGATTGTTCTCTGCCTTCTGTAGTAGCTCTTCACTCCCAAGCTGGGACTGTCAAATTGCACAGCTCAGTCAATTATGCAGGTAGCAAGACCTTACCCATCTTGTAGCCTGTGCTGCTCTGGAGCTGCTGTTGTTTCTGCTCCTAAGCAAGAGCACAGCTAACAGAGACACGTGTGGCTCCAGTTGCTTATAGCATTTAATAGAAATGCCCCCAAGTGTGATGGAAAAATATGTAAATGCATCATGTCTTCATGTCTCATTTTTATCTGCTGGGTGTAAACAGGGTGCCTTCTGATGCAAATGCAGTGTTATCCAAATTTGCTTTGGTTGTGGTCTTCAAAGCAGCAGCTGCAGCTATAGCTTCACCTCCCGCCTGCAGCTTATTTTTGTTTACCAGTCACCATGTTTTTATCAAACTTTTAGAAGCTTCATCACCTTGTATATCAAATTTCATTGAAACAGACCTTCAGTTCCAAAGCTATTTGGAGGAGACCAACTGTCCAATGAGCAGGTTGACAATTTAGTTTAAAAAGTCTCGTTGCTTAGGAAGCCTCAGGAACTAATACAGGGAATAAAAAGAGTGTCAGTATTCCTTGTCTGTTTCGCAGTCTCTTTGGCTGCAAATTGCCTTCTGGAAAAAAACACCCTAATTGTAAGTTGATGACCTGAAGGATATGTTGCAAGACTGAACTGCTTGCTGAGGGGCTTGAGGGGCTGGAGAAAAAGGTGGGGTTAAGAATTTGATGTCAAGAATCAGGTGCGAGGAAGTTCCAAAGGATTTGACCTTTTCAGGGCTTGTGGCATTATACAGTTCTTAAAATTTAAGCTTTCACTCATGCTTAGAAGTTGTAGTGGGTTAACATAAGGGAAGTATTGGCAACTGTTGTGATTGTATAGTATTTATGATTATATCTAGTGGGAGGTCTTTAAAATATACCCTTGAAAACAAAATAATTTATGTGTATTCTGAATACAGCTGCTTAATATGTATAATTTCAGAGATGCAGAATAAAATGTTTAACCATTAAGTGTGTACAATGTCAGACAAATAGAATTTATAATTAACTTGTATAAAAACCTTTTTTAAAACCCATGTTAAGAACTTTGATGTCTGCGCCTTGCTTTTTTAAATCTTTTTGATTGCTCAAGGATGAGTGTAGGAGAAGGGTAGCTGAAAAATCTGAACAAATGCATACCCTATATATATATATATAAATAAGCCAGCATATCTTATTCTGTACCCTTTGAATGTTACTACCCCTTTTTTTTTTGCATTCATGGTGCCTCACCTATATTCAGAGATAAAGGCTTGATAATACCCGGCAAAAACGTCAACAGTCCTGGAGGTCACTGACAATTGGTTATCTGTGCTTCAATAAGAAACATTCTCCATGTGAAATTGGAATGTTTGATCAAATAAACATCAGACCATATTTTAGCTGGACATTGCCCCGATAGCAAGTTAATAATGGATGATTTAATAACATAAGATCAATAAGAGTTGAAAAACAGTAAAACCAAATTGAAAAGTAAATTGGGAATTGTCTGCCAAAATCCACCCACTTCTCATCTCCAGTGGGTGGTTGGAGGGCTTCTGTGTGTTACTGGCCTGTTTTCTACTGGGAAAGGAGGAGCAGCGCTTCACAGTTCATGGTCCTGGGAAGAGAAGAGAGCATTTGGGCTGAAGGTGAAAGACCAGGCCAGAAGATGGAGGGGTTTGGCACTATCTGGGCATGTTTTTTAGAGTTTTTGCTGCAGTCCTGTCTGATCATGCTGTCGCACAGAGTAAATGTGTGGAGACCAGTTGCATTGCATCCTGCGCCCTGCTCTGTCCATGTGGGCATGTTGGAGGGAGAAAGCCGCAGTGCTGGCCCACTCACAGACTGGCATAAATCTGCTGAATCCACAACAGAATTTGAAGTAGTGATGACTAAGCATTACCAGCTGTTAATCATATCAATGCCATCTGGGAATGCAGTAGTACCCAGGTACATCCTGAGGACAAAGGAAACACCAAAACTGCACATCTTCAATCTCCTACTTGTTGTTTGAGAAATTAGTCTTGGATATTAGTACTAGGCCTGAATTATGGTAAACATTGGTAGTGGCCTAGGTGGCACTGAGAGCTGGGTACAGGGATCACTGTGCTGGAGTGGCCACTGCAAATTAAGGAAATGCCCATGAATCTGCATTGACCACTGGTGCTTGCTGATCTACACCGTAGATACAGTTCCCGCTTAAATAAACACCCCTTCTGGTGTTTATTTTTAAATCACAGAAGTCTTTGAACCCAAATCTCAGATCCAAACTAGAAAAAGTATTGATTCAAATGTCATTTCTGAGCCTCGTCTGCAGAACAGGCAAAACAATATCCATAATGAATGCTCAAAACTGGGGATACAGACTTTCAGATGTTCTCTTTAACTCCCCCTGTTTATTTTCACACCAACTCCACTCCACTTGCTGCTGTTCCTGTTCAATGTACGATTGTAAGCAGCTGTAGTCAAGAAAGAGAACTAACTGAAACAGAGTATTCTTGGCTGTGGCTAGCAGTTAATGCAGGTCATTGCTTCCCCAGTACTCCTGCTGCAGAAGAATCTGGTTACATGTGTTGATATAAATCTCAGTAGTGTCATCAGCCACAGTGAGGTTAGAATCAATATGCAAACAGTTCGTAAAATAGCAGAAGTGAGAAGTGTGGGGATGAACTGAAAAGAGGGGCAAAAAAAGCATTTCGAAAATCACTGAAGTGTGGCAGGCTCTTGCCCCGGTGCTCCTGCCCTCTGACTCCCTAAAGCCAGCGGTGCTGTGTGTGAGGGCATGGAGTGACGCCCGGTGTCCCTGATTTCGGCATGTGGCACATGAGCGGTTCCTGCGCAGGGAGGCAGAACGCACCGGTCGCATTAGGGAAACCTGAGCTGCCAAAGGTGAAATCTTCCCAGGGAAAAACAAGGCGCTGCAATTTGGTGACTTGCTAAAACAGGGAACACAGACACAGCCTAGAGCTCATACTGCGATAAGAATTGGATAGCATTTGAATTTTATGATTTTTGGAGAACTACCTGATTTTGAATTGTTTCTACTCTGATAAGAATGAAACCAAAATATGCTGAAATTTCTCACGATGTGGAATTGAAATGGAATTATTTTTGGCTCAGTTGATGTGTTTCACACATCACTTTTTGGCTTATTTTAATCTTTGAAGCAATTAAATTATTCCTTTATGTGAAATTTATGTTTTTAAGAGTTTTGCAAACTGAAAAAACAAACATATCTGTTGTGTAGATAACTCCATACAATATTTCAGTATTATTTTGTCTCCACTCAAAATAATACTTTCATTTTTATTTTATTTATAATAATAAAATAATACTTTTTAATCAAATTGTGTAATGCCAGAATACTTTAACAAAACCATAATTTTTTGTTGAAAGGCTCTTTGAATGGAGAAATTAGCCAACATCTCTAGGGATTATTCAGCAGCATAAAAGCTTCAGAAACAATAGTATTTTATTGATTTTGTGGTGAACAAATGATTTTACAGATCTGATGGCATCTAGAGAAACACTTTGTGGTCTCGTCTGAGCCCCAGAACTATTGCAAATTTCAGTCTAATCCTGGCCACAAATGACATTTCTTTCCCAGGTTCACTCTTTTTCTTCTTCTTGCCTTCTCATTTATTTATATTTGTTATTGTCAGTACAGTTGCTTTGTCTAGCTTTAGTGAAATTGATTTTTCATAGCTACAGGCTGTAGAGTGTCCCTGTGGTTTTTATTATAAGGTAGTTAATATGACCTATCTCAAGAAAGAATTAGGCTGATTTTGTAAATCATCATTTTTCCTGCACAGCAGGGTTGGTAACGCATAAGAATCTGAATAGCCTCGGCTTGATTCTCCACCAGCCAGAATTATGTGCAGACACTTCACACGTGGGTAGCCATTTCTACTTTGTTTATGTGAGGGTATAAAGCATTAGGAAAATGTAATCTTTCTTGAGATCTTCCACAGGAAATTAAAAAGTAGGCTAAGCTCATCACGTTATAATTAAGAAGTTAATCTGTAAAATAATAAAAAGCCACTAGCTTTTACTGCTGAGCGGCGTGGAAGTCCTCTTCCCCGTGCACACACCGTCACACCGGGTGTGACTCTGCAAGGGCGCTGAGAGCATTCCCTTGCCCGGAGGCTGGGCTGCGACGTGCAGAGCCGGCTCAGCGACAGCGCAGCTGGAGCTGCTCCCTTCCTCTCGGTAGACCCTGGGCACAGGCTCCGGACAGCACTGCGTGGGAGCTGGGTTTTTCCATAACCTGATGACTATCCCCGGGTCTGCCCTGCTCGCCTTGCTCGGGTGCCACGGGGCAGGCCCCTGCCCTGCCAGCCTGGTTATCACGCTCGGCTCTGTCTCCCCATCCACTGGGGACCAGTGCTGTGCCCTGACAGACGTTTGCTACTAAGGATATTTTTTCTGATGCCTTTGGGCTGTCTCAGCCCTACAAGTTCTTTTACCCTCCACAGCTACCTTTCCTTCATGCTCTTACTGTCGGGAGGAATTTGAGAAGTAAAAACCAAATTCTTTTGCTGGAAAATGCCCCAGTTAAATGTCTTTTTCTAATCTATTCTGATGCTTTCTTAAAACCAAGAACTCCAAAGATGAAGAATGGAATAAGCCATTTATTTAAAGATGTTACACAAATTGAAAGACCAGGTTGCCATTATGACAGTCATTTTCTTGCAGGTAGTTGAGGTGATTGGATGCTGGCTAGACTTCAGTAGGCTTTTTAGGCAGCAAAGGCTGGAGGATGTAATTTATTGCCTTTGCTTCTCCTGGGCAGGAGTCTGATAAAGAAAGGTCTTCAGGAAAAGAGAGAATAACTGGTCAAACCTCATTTGTCTACTTGAGTCTTCTCTCCATTAACACTGGTTGCAGATCCTACAGTCTCAAGGGGAACTGGCTTTCCATCTTTATGTTCATTTTGACATTCTGGTAGGTTTTGGAAAGAGATGTCCTCAGCTGAAGGGGGTAGAATTGTAACACAGCCCACTGTTTTTTCCAGTCTTGGGGAGAAAGTGTTGGTTTCTGAAGGGAAAACTTGATCATGCTGACTGGATTGTCCAGGCATCTGATTAGCTTGCTGTTTCGCCTCTTCAGCGGCAGGATCCTAAATAACAGGCAAGAAGCATTACCTACATTGAAGCGACTACAAATTTTTTCAAATATGACGAAGGTCAAATTTGGATATGCTGCAATTCTGGTCTGCGAAGTCCAGGTGCAGAGCAGAAACTCAAAGGATAGACAGATGGAACTATTTCTTGTGCCAGTGGAGATGGGTGCATGAATCTTGGGTAACTACACAGTTATTGCTCTTTGCATTCCCTTTGTTATTTACAATTTCTTTGTAGAGCTTTCTGAACACATTCTGTATGATTGACTCTACACTTATTCTATTGCCTTTTTATCCACCTAACAACAGTCTGGTTTATCACAAGAGAGATCTCTTTCTGATTTGTTCTTATCACTTTCTTGAAGCCCGTGTCTTTGTGAATAAGAAAACTTAAAAATGGCTTGGCTTTCAAGAGTTCAATTCTTGTTTTGTAAAGGCGTATTACCCTTGCAATATTAAGATCAGATTAAGAAATATCTGCAGACTGTAGATTTCACAGGATATTGTGACAAACTCTTCGTGTTCCAAGTGGCTGTTTACTACAGAGCCTTTGCAGAATCCGATTTGCTGGAAGAAGAAAATGCAAGCATTTTTGCACATTGTAGTACTGATGCTTAGCTCCTGTCTTGTAAAATAAGTGATTATGAAATGCTGAATAGTTATAGCTTCTACATGTATTTGTAGGGATAAGCGGCTTGGGCAAACTTTTATTTTGGGATTGGCAAGCTTACAAAGGGAGGCAGCATTTGCAAAAGGCTTTATGTTGTAAAGGAGGGTTAGGTAACACGATAGTAAAAATAAGCTGGCCACTTAAGGCCAAACTATGACAGCACGCTTCAGTTCTACTGCAGCAGAATATCCCCATGCAGGCAAGCTGTGTAATAGAACATAACGTCATTTTTCAGGCAAAAACAATTTCATACCATACTAGTGAAAGAAACCATGAAAAAATGTTGTTTCTAGTAGTTGTGTTTTTACTGGGCCGTAGGTAACATGGCTCGTATCTCAATTAAAATGGGGTTTGAAAGGTTCTCTCTTGGCAGCATGCCTGTTTAGTCTTTCAGGTTCTGTTATAATTTTTTCCTTAGTTCATGAGTGTTTTCCTTAGCTGACCTGATTGTAGTATGAATATACTCTTTATGCATTGTTTGTGATTTGTTGTCAATGTCTGATAACTGGGAAGAAATCCGCAAGAATTATTCAGTTTTATAAGGCGATGGTTACTCCACCTTTTTCTGGATGGTATTTTTTTCTCTTTTCTTTATTCATGGACTTCTGGATTAGTATTCAGAACTTTTACTGAAATGTTTTCTCTGTTCTAAAGCAGTTTGTACAGTTGCAAGACAGTAGAGTGCTACAACCCATAAAGGGACGCCTGTGGGCTTTGATTCATGTCTGCAAAGAACCAAAGGGATAGGCTAAGTATTCACTGAGGAATTGTAGCATCTGAAAAACAGGTACAATACAAATACAAGGAAAAGTACTTACAGCTGATTCCGATGAAAGTGGCTTGCACTTAGAGATGTCAGCAATCATGCCATTTTTGGAGCAGGATGTTTCCTGAATTAAAAACTCTAAAAAATACGCAGGACCAACAACCCACTGTTAATGAAGGACCAGCGGCAATTAGACCTTGTGCATGTGTCAGGAAGAAGGAAGAATCCTACAGACCTTGAAATAGATGTAAAACTCCTGCTAAGTGTGTAAGGAGCAGGTTATATTTGGGGCATTACTGTTAACTGTATTCCAGGAGAAGGATTTTTTTACCAGTGCTGCCTGATTGCCTGGTTATTTTTTACTTCTGATGTTTGCACAATCCTAGTAAATCATGGATTAGCTATAGTAGAAAAGAGTTTGGTTTTTGTAATGAGTCAGCATCCACATAGACCTTCATAGCCAAAGACCCTCTTCAGTGCCTGGTTGATCATTTCTGGCTGCTTTAAAGAACAGGATCACTTTTTCTGTTTCTGAGTTGCAAATACTTCAGGGCTGGAAGATGGGAGCGATTAAATACTGTATTGTAGTAATATCTAACCATTTGAGACAAGAGTGGAAACCACCTTGTTATCTATACATAATAAATTTTAAAGAGACCAGATATTACCGTGGTAAATAAACAGGATTTAGCCAGGAGATCATTAACTCTCTGTTAGTCTAAAATTAGTTTTAAACCGTGTTTAAACTGATTCAGTGAATTACAGGTATTATGTGTTGGAAGGGATGACTGTGCTGTATTAAATACTTTTTATTAGGGAGTCACTAATTCATGGTGGTGGTAGAAGAAAGAGCTCACAGTGAAGATTTCCTAAACTTTGAAACGCAAATCTCTGTCTTGAATTTTGCATAAAGCCCTTCTTCTTGCAATAGATGGAGTCAAAATCTTGGATCAATGCAGGTCCTAATTTCTCAGGAGAATTCTGCATAGAAGTACTCTCTGTACTATACAGATACAAATTCTAAACAATTTCTAAGACATAACAGATCATAGAAAGTGTAATAGGTGGTTCCATAGTTCTTGAGGGCTAAAGCAAGTCAGATGAGCCTTGGCTTACCTGCATTGAAGCTCTTGTGACCTTGAGGACAGAGAAATAAGGAGTTTGTTCGCTCTCTGCAGTGAACTTGGCAAGGCTTTGAACAGCAGCCTCCAAATATTCGGGCTTAGTCGGACAGTCAACTGGGCAGTCAGGACATACTGTCCAAATATATCTGTGTGGAACTTTTTATTCAAACAATGTCATTAGAGGAAGCACAACCATAAAAAAGAATGTCGATAATGTAGGTCATTGTAAATTCATCTATGCCCCCAGCCCTACCCATTTGTCCTCCAGTCCCCTGGAATAACAATATGTGGTTTTATTCGCTCAACGATTTTGAATCTTTATAAATTTGCAGACTCATAAAAATGTTGCAGTGGAGGCAGAGACACTACAGAAAACAGCTCAGCCTACTGACAGCAGGCTTGCTGGTTTTACTTGCCTCTGACAAACCCATAAAGATGCCTTTTGGATCAGAGGGTAGAAGCCCGTATAGAGGCTCTGCTGGGTTTCCCAGAGATGAACACAGTTATTACTGCAGTGCTTTGAGCTGCAGGACCACACTAGACTTATGATCACTGATTTGAGAAAATTAGGGCAGCTGAAAGCTAATGGAGACGCTGTGGTGCCATAATTACAATTAAAATTTAAAGTAATGCTATACGGCAAAGAGTGTTTTTCCAGTCCTCTTTTAAAGTCAGTGTGTTAAATAAAGACATACCTGGTTGTAAAGTGCACTCATAAGTATTCAGATGAGCAATATTTCTTGCCTGATTAATGTAGATAATTGCTTTGCATTGACCATAAACCTAACACAATATAAACATTTAGAAACAATTAATGTTGCACCCTTTGCACTGATCATGTAGTGCCTAGACTGAGCGGTTCATTTTCTCCCTGCAGTCATGAAATTCTTTTCAAGAAAAAAGTTGTATTCATACTCAAATGGCAATGAGGCACATTTCTAAGTATCTCCTTTAGAAACAACAGGCCAGGTCTTCCCCCAGTGTGATTCTGAGCTGTAGAGGTGCAGTGCTTGTCTGCAGGATAGCCTACACAAGGCCCCTCTTCTGACAGCTAAGAATTGCCCAAGTGTCACAAAGTGCTTTCCCTCGCTGGACCCTGCACCAGGAGCTGGGTTGGTTTCTAGAACCTGGAGAGCTTAAACCTGGAGATCAGCTCAGAATGTCAGGATCCAGCCACGTGTCTGCCAGCTTCCCGCTGTTCCCAACATCCACAGTAAGGAAGGAGAGTGGTAGGAAAGACCCTAAATCAGTTTTGTGCAGTAAGATTACCTTTGCACACAAAGAAACTCTGACTTTATGGCAGAAAAAAATACTGGCATATTAAAATCCATTGTGCCTTTATGTTTAAAAGTTGAATGTATATTCTCTGAGTGCTTCTTAAATATTGCCACATGTATAGTCAAGGCCCCTAGGACATACATTTGTTGACTTCACAGAAGCCATATCAACCTTATATTCTTTGCACCTTTTTCCCGCTGAAAGTTCTGTGAGCAGAATTGAGCAGAATTCTTTTTTATTTTTCCCAGTTTTTCATTTAAAAAAGAAAACTGAGTAACCTAAGAAGCAGCCCAGGACGATTTAATCATAACTTCTTTTTTTGTTCACATGAAGCTTCTTTCTTGCCATTCTTCATTTATAAGACTTTTTTTTTTCACTTTTTCAGAATCGTTTTCATCACCTGTAGGAACAGTCTTCGATCACTTTCTGTCTTTGCAGCTTATCTTGCTGAGCTTCCTTTTTTCTCCTCTTTCAGTGCATTTTTTGCAAAGTTGTCGGTATAAAAGTGGAATTAAACTAAACCAAAAATCACACGTTATATAAAAATGAATTTCTTTCATTCCCTTCTTGACAGGCTGTCTTAAAAATAAGTTCTTACAGGGTTGCTATAAAAAGTAAACCATTTATTCTAAATAGTGTCCCAGCATGGCTATTTAGTTATGTCTGCTTGTTAGCTCTGGTCAAAAACTTTCCTTTAATTTTCATTTTTTAAAATAAATCTTACCAGTCTATAAACTGATCAGAAAGTACAGAGGAAAACTGTGGACCTTAAAAAATGGATTTGATTTCTTCTAAGCTCTGCTGCCTACTAAAAATGCCTGTGTAGGGATTTTGCTGTCATCAGTAGTACCTGAGTAACTCATCATATTTGAGATTAAATAAGAAAATAAAATCCTTACAATTGTATGAGCAAATCTGGCCATACAGTTCTTCCACAACTTTTTGCTGAATACATGACATTCAGTATCTACTATATCCAAGATTAGATAGAATACAGAACCAGTGATCTTCTGAAAACAAAAAAGAAAGGGTCATATCCCAGTTGTGTAAAGAACAAAGTGGGGATACATAAAAGGGAGAGATGGAGAAACACAAAACACACAGGTGGGACACATAGATAACTTGAAAATTGAACATTCTGTGGGACAAATTCTCAACGGTGGCAAATCCAGTAAGATTCAGGCCCTGTTAGAACAGGCTTGGTCGTGTGTCTGGCCAGCTTTAATTAAAGCACAGCCTTTTAGAGTCAGTTTTATCCTTCTGATTCTGGTACCAACCAGAAACCAAGAGTAAGGACTAAACATGGTGATGTTTTCATCGTCAACTGCATTTTATTACTGAATTTGAAAGGTAGGTTATTCTGCCTTCAGTAGGAATGAGATGATAAATATCACCAATAATAAAAAACTGCTAATGTGGAACATTCCCAGTAAACATTAGAAAGAGAAATATCTTATTTCTTCATGTCTCCTTCAAGTGTGGATGCTTTGCACTTGCCATAAAAAGGCAACGATTGCTTTGATGCAGACAAATATTCTCACAGATATCAGACAGTGCTATGAGAGACCTTGCATGCCTACATGGATGTCTCTGACGTACTTAAAGCTTCAGTCCAGTGCTTGAGTTCTGAGCCTGCACTGAAGTCCAGAAAACCTTTATTCCATTCACTGCAGCACAGGTGCACAAAGCAGTTAGGGCTCAACTTTTGGGCAAACATATTTCTATGCGGGAGGGACAGGGGAAGACTAAAAGTACAGGTCCATATATCTAGTGATTACACCATGTGGTACAGAAAGATGAGATGCTGGATGGTGCAGCTCCTGGTTCTGCTTCCACTGTAGGGATGGTTAAGCACCTTTCCAGGATATTTATCCAGGATACAGCTTAGTAGGATCATATTTTATTTTCTGTAGTGGAAAGCTGGAAAGAGAGCAGCTGTGATTTGTACATCCTAAAGAATTTAGATGTGAGTGTTAGCTGCATGTTTAGGCTGAGATTGTGTCTTTGCTGAGGAGGGAGGAAAAACAAAACTGAAGGAGAGCAGTATTCATTCATTCCTGGTTGATGTCACTGGTTTATAGAGAAAACACTTTACAGGGCAAGAGTCTTGAAGTCTGGGGCCAATGTCTGTGCAATGTTGGCTTCGGTTTTGATTTCTATTTCATAGTGACTAAAGACCAGTCAATAGGGCATCTAAACGCTGGAGGACTGCTGGCTTTTTAGTTTTCATTCTGCTTGGAAAAACACTAGGATGTATTTATTATGGAGTTCTGAGGAGACCGAGTGATATAAACTATTCTGGTCACACAATTTAGAGATCTCTGGAAAGGGACTGGTATGGTGATATTATGTGAGCTCTACCATATATACTTGTAAATGTAATACTAAACCCTCTAAATATAAAAGAGAAAAATACATAGAAAATAAATATAAAGAATGAGTAAATGGTTTTGTCAGCTTTGTCTCTAACTTGTAATCTTACATATGCGACATCATGCTTTAAACATTTTTTTGTATTTTCATATCCTCTTTTTTTCCCTAAGTGTTCTATGAAGTAATCTGGTAATGCCTGACACTGAGCTTTCAGGGGTTACCCACACGAATCCTGAGGTTTAATTATGCGTCATTTTGAAGGCTGTGAAAAGATAAAAAGCTGTTTTGACAAAGAGTGAAGCTGAAGTGCAGCAGCACTGTGTACAGTGGCGTGGCACTATCCCCCCACTTGGCTGCACAGATCCTTCTGTGGAAGGAACTAATCATCATTTTCTGTTTACATACAAGGTGCCTAAATTCCATTATCAGGTGTCTCCTTAATATGATCACTAATATAGGTTAAATCAGTAAACAGAAAGTAAGATTGGTCAAAGAGTAATTGCCATTTGCTGAAAATGTGTTTTTTGGGTAGTGACGCATTGGATACAAGCTTGTAACTGTAAATATATCCTCTATGAGAAAAAACATCACTAAGACTGTCCTGCACGGAGAAGTAATAGCCAAGAAAAATGTGTATCTTTAAGGAGTACCAAAGTTGGGACTGGTGATTGGAGCTTTCAAGTTGGTTGCTCAGGTATTCTGGAGGCACAAACACACACATATCTCATTAAAGAAATGTTCTTCTAATCAAATGTGTTTGGTGTTAGCTGGATTTACTCAGCTGAATCATGAAGGCTGAGTCTAAGGATTGATGATCTTGGAACTACTAAATGCGACCAGGGCAGACCAAACTGTATTTCCTGTTACCTGTGGCTCTCTTCTATCATATCAGCCCTGATATGCAGATGAGGTTATTATAAAATCTAGACACCTTTTTGTCTGCCTGTTTCTGTATGTACCATCCTCCACTGGGGAAAGGATAATTCAGGGTTTATTCAGAGCTCAGCAGATCTCTGAAGGTTTCATTAGCCTTATTATAATTTTCAATAAAAAAACATTATGCAAAGGCCTTTTGATATCTGCTTAGTATTGAATAAAAACTTCTGTCTTTTCTGAATTGCCAAAAAGATCCGTTCCTGAGCACCAGTGATGCTAGGATTGCCGCTGCTGTGCATGCGAAGGAGCCTGGGAGCCTGAAGAGACGCGGCAGCAGCACGGCATCACCTTTGTGGCAGGCTGACCTGGTGCAAGGGAAAGAAATGCAGTATTTTGGCATGTTTTGTAAATTTGGTTAAGTGCCTGTCAGTGAAGTTAATTATCTGTATCTTGTATGAAAGAAAGGCTCTGTCCTACTCGCATGTAAGTTAATAGCAGGTGGCTCATTAGTTTCAGTTAGCGCAAAACTGAACCACAGGTTGCTTAAGGCCAAATTTGAATTTGAAGTAACTCTGGAAGTGTTTTTATCCTGAGTATTGGTTAAAAACTGGGAGGAAGAACCACCACTGACTGATAAGAAAAAAGATATCTCTGTTTTTTTGAGGGGAATAGAAGGTTGCATAAGGTTGTTACTGTCCCTGAACATCCCTGACATAGCTGACTGCTTCTTATGTGCTCAGTCCCAGCAGCAGCAAAAATGTGACAAAGGGCTTGGACTGTCTGGTTTGGTACTGCAGTGTCTTGAAACACCCTACTTACAGGATAAGCATATTAGGTGCAAAAAATAAGAATAAAAGTAAATTAAACCCCTAAATGAACAAAGAGCAAAGTAAGCAGTGTGTTCTAGTGGAAGGTTAGATGCCCATGGCAGGGGCGTTGGAGCTAGATGATCTTTAAGGTCCCTTCCAACCAAACCATTCTATGCCCCAAGGCAAGAAGTTAAGTCTCTAGGTAAGTGACAGACCAAGTCACAAACAAGGACCAAAATTCTCCTGTGCAGACATATACTTGGCACAGGTGAAAGGAGAAGCCGGGAGATGAATGAAGTGGTTTACAGCATGTCTGCACCCACCATGCTGCACTCTGGGGTAGTCATAGGGGTGCTCTAGTTATTGTCAGTAGGAAACAGCCCCAGGATGGGGGACTAAGTACCGAACTCCATGATTTGGCCAGAGAAGCTGTGGCTGCCACCTCCCTGGCAGTGATCAAGGCCAGGTTGGATGGAGCTCTGAGCAGCCTGGTCTAGTGGAAGATGTCCCTGCTCATAGCAGGGGGGTTGGAACTAGATGATCTTTAAGGTCCCTTCCAACCCAAACCATTCTGTGATTCTATGATTCTGTTGGTGGTGTGGGTTCTGGGGCAGCTTAGAGGCATTCCACATGCGAAAAAATTCTCAAGAGACCTGATCCAGTTGCTTAGTGGGCACATTCTGTCACCTGAGCAAAGCAAAATAGAGAACATAGCACAAAGCACAGCAAAGTGAGCATCTTTAGTCGTGAGATCTCAGATTGCTGGAGGCCACAGCATGTCTGCAGAAACTGTGTCCTTGTGAGAGCAGCAGGAATTAGTGTCAGATCCTTGCCAGTACAGATCTGTAAACATCTGGCAATGAGCCTGACTTTCTTTAAGGGTTCAGAACTCGGCCTTTCAAGTAACATTATGGAAAGGGAGCAAGCATGGTGGGGAATAGTAGCACGCTTCTATGGTGCCTTATGTGTGCGGGCCTTGTGCACTCCTTTCAGGCTGTCCATGGCTAGTGCCAGTAGATCAGCTTTTGTAACACAGAATAGTAATAAATTAAGCACACATGGAGAAATAAGATACTTGAGGATATGAGAGTGATATTCCATAGGTGTTTCCAGTGTAATTTTTGCACTTGAGCTGGTTTCAGATTTCTTCTGGAAAATGAGTCGTCATTTAGAGGTCTGTGAAGGAATTCCCTGGTCCCAAGCTGGACGTGTTTACACCTGTTAGTGCTTACATCTTTTGTGCAAAGCACACAATGACTTAAGACTTAATAGCCTTTGCACTCCAACTGCTCAAGGCGGTGGGAGGAAGGTGTAAAATGAAATTAAATCAGAGTAGTGGTGTTTCATACCAAGTTTGAACTGATGCCTGGAGCTGTTCCAGGGGCAGGCAGCAGAGAATCGTGACTGAGATTTGCTCTCTAATTGCCCACAGAGGTGATGAAACTGTTCCTAGTCATCTGTGCATAAAGTTGACATGGCCTCTGGAGTTCTGTGAATGTAACTTTACATTTGCCTTTTGAAATATTTCTTAGTTCAAATAGATATTGCTAAGGAATAGTGATAGACACATGGCTCTTCATGGGAGAAACAGATACAGAACAGCAGGTAGCTTACCTGAGGATGTTCTCAAACATTGAAAATTCAGTAGAGACTGAGTATGTAGCCCTCTTCTTGGTCAGCAATGATCTGGTGAAGAGCCAGATCTGCAGCCTCCTCTACTGTAGTGTCATCACAGGTGGGGGAAAGCAGCACAGTCGGTGCTTCTCTGGCAGGAGGAGAGGCAGCCCAGGAGCAAAAAGCCTATATGCCAAAGAGCAATGAAACAAGTAAAACCATTCTGCTTAGAAAACCAGTGCAGCAGATCAGAATGGTAAGCCAGTATGGAGGGGCTGACCTGCATGAAATAGCAGGCTTTTGTAAAGGAGCTGTGTCTATAAACTTGTGCTCCCTTTTTATTACATACTGACCATCACCTTTAAACCTACAGCTGCAACAGCAAACACTATGTCAATGATTACAATGTTTTATGAAGTGTTGTTGCTCCCTCTGAGACCAGAGAGCACTTTCTCCTTCTGGCTTTACATCTATGATTCAAACTTCACTGGGCAGATCATATAACTTTGACCTCATTGCAGGGCACAAGAATATACACACAAAGCTGCTCTTTTAAGAAATCGGAATAGCTTAAATAAACCTACATGCAGGACAGGTCTGGCTCCATATCTGTTCTGTGGGTGATCCAGTTCTTCTCCCAAAGAAGACAATCACAAATTTCTCAGTAATTTGAATGGGAACTGGATAAGGGCCAGAAGGTTGACAGATTTTACGCTTTGTATTTGTTCAATGCTAATTGTAAACAAATGTACTGACTCTCTGTTATATGCGGTCAGTTTGGTTGGGATAAACCTCAGTTTGGATTCATTCTTTGAGGATTTCTGCTCAGTTGGATACCTACAGATGAATGTTGGCCCTTAGCCCTAGCCAAGCCAGCAAAATGCAGTTCATGTCTAGAGAAAAAGCCTGTTGATAAATGGCCTGCTCAAGCTGTTAAATACTCTTAGATAACACGATAACAAGGCAATGTAAAGAATTAACGGGGTCTGCTTATAAGCAGAAATTTCCATTGTGTTTATTTGGGACTTAACATTCATGGTAATTGAATATAGTAGCATAGATGTGGTAAGTTTTAGTTTTGCCCCAAAGACTTTACTTCTATTGGTGGGATGGTGCAAAATGAGTTTCTGTAAGAGGTTGGAGGAAATAGACAGTAAGTGGACCAGGGCTATCAAAACAGTCGTAAGTTATTGAAGGCTCCATTTCAGGATTTGTTCCCTCTCAATGCCTTGGCTCCAACCCACTTGTTTTTTGTTGACTAAAACTCTTGATTTACTGACACCTACCAGGTATTTGACCCCTCAGTCTGATTTCCCTGAGCCCTGAACATTTCCTATTTCCTCCCATCTTCCCCCAACTTCTGACTTTGTTCTCACTGCCACATTGTGCAAAGTACTCTGTGAGTTTACCATCACTATATGCTGCTTCTGATGCCAAAGAGCAAATCTTGTTTCCTTTTATCTCCTCCCATCTTAACTTTTGGGCTGCAGCTGGTTCCAGCCCCTGCCTGGCAATGCCTAGCTCTATATTCCTCTGGGTTTAGAAACAGGTACTGTTGCATATGAACTCCGCTGCTAATTGTAACATGCTGCTGCATTTTTATTGCCTGAGAACCAAATTTAGTGATGAAATAAGAACCATCTGAAATTATATGCTGAGAGGGGAGGGGAGAGGAAGGTGGCCTGTAAGAATGTTACAGACCTGGGCCTGATTACATTCGTCTTGGTGCCAAAGGTCTGAAGGGCTGAATCTAGCAGAAAGAGCTTTTTTAAAGAACAGAGAGCATGTAACATAAACTGGAGGGTGAACTGCTTTCGTCTGACTCACTGTAGCCAGTGCCTTCCTCCTTACGCCACCTCTTGCTCTTTTTTATTCTTTCTGTGCATTGAATCAAGGAAAATGTACATCCAGTTGTTTCTTTGCCAGTTCACATCACCTTGCATAGCCTTCTCAGCTTTCTCTTTAGTCCAGACTGTTCTGTGAACTGCAGCTACTTATCCCATAACTGCCTCCTGGCCAGATGATTTAGGACCTTAGTTTTCTATCTTGTTTAGTGTTATTGTCTCCCTTATATTGTATGGTCAGCACTGGCTCAAGGAATGGAATCCCACCTGCTTATTCGTTAGCTCCTTGGCTTCTCTAACCACTGCGACAGCCTACCACAGTTTAAATTGTAGGAAGCCACAGCAGAATCATAAGGAAATTGGTTCAGCGATGTCACTATTTTAATTACTTTAGCACTACTCAGTGCTCTGCTTTCATTCCTTTTCAGCAACAATAAATAATACAATCCTGATGTGACTGGAGACTGTGACTCTGGTGGGAGCCATCCGCTGACTCAGCTGCTCCCCCCGGAACACCACAGAGCATATGCCAAGCTGTGCAGGTTTGTTCGTACCTTTGGCTTATCCGCTCACTGCTGAATTTGGAGGTTGATTTGCCAGCTAAAAGACTGAACTGTGGTCAGTACTGATTCTCGAGTGATTTGCTGAGTACAGATGAAAAAGGGTCATAGAAAATTCTGTCTGGAGAAACTTTAGTTTGAAATGACAGCAGCGTGCCTTGTGGCTACCCTGTCAGGAACTCCAGGCTGGAGACAGGGGGGAATAGCTGTACAAATAGCTGTTATCTTAAAGATCTGGAGAAGTGACAACCACCATTAACTGGGGAAGATCCAAGTGAAAGTCATTGGTTTTCTGCTAAGGGGAAATTCTGGAGTATTTCACCTTGAAGGATACCAGACACTGGGTAACCGTTTCCCTGGCCCTCATTTTCTGCCGTGGGAGCCCCTGTGATCACAGCTGTCTGCTGGATGGCACCAAGTATCTTTAGGTTTGAGGGCTGCCTCTGTACTGAGTGAGGAAAGAAAAGTGCAAGTGAAAGACATAATTGTCTCTAATATTATTGTAAAGTTTGGTGGTTTTAAAATTTTATATATTCTCATGGTTTTTTACTGGTGGTATAAAGAATCTCAGCTCTTCAGCCCAGCAGTGCACAAAGCATGTTCCTCTGGGAAACAGCAGAACCTGTCCCAGGTAATGTCCATAGAAAGCTGTGTGCGATTATACGTACAACCAGGACGACCTGCAACAGCACTGGGGCTGAAACTCTTCTAAGAAGACTGTGGTTGGTGACAGGTGGAAAACTCAGCTAGCAGGACAGAAGGGGCACATGGCTGCTAGACTGAGCCACCTCATGTGCCACCAGTAGCTTTGCAAACTCAGGCTGAGGGATAACTTACGGACTGTATCCCGGAGGGAAGGGACACAAGGGATGAATGTTGAGAAACACTGCTGTAGCCATAGTACAGGAACAGGAGAAGCAGCAATGCAGGCTTGTTCACATTGTTCCTTGTGCCTGGGAATGCTTCCCCTGCGGCTGAAGGATAATAACTCATTTTCTTTATCCTTACAGTACATGGCATTTCTATGGAGATGGGTGCCAGTTAGTACTGGCTGTGTCGGTGCCTCTCATAATGGGGAACTGTTGTATCCCTGACTCTGTTCTTTGTACTCTTCTTCCCACTGGAGAGGAAAAAATTTCTGTGTTGAATTAGCTGACCTCAAAACATGGACACAGCTGGGAAATCTGACCATGTCCAGCTGAAGCAGCACATGAAGTACATATGCTTTAGTGAAACAGGGCTTGAAAAAGCTGAAAATCATTGTCAGCCAGTGGTGCAGACCTGACAAAACTATTCATGCTGCATTTCAGGAAAGCAAGCATTTGTATTTTAGGCATTGTCATTTCATAGCACTCATTGTCCAGAGAATCTATTACTAAATACTGAATCTGTTACTAAGGTCCAGGTGCATGAACACAGGACCATGCTGTGGAGACAAAGCAGGTTTCAAAGCAGTCATGGAAAATGTATCCTGAAGAGGGCTAAATGTGTCCTTAAGAAGGGAAGTGTTAAGGAGAAAGATGAGGCGCAGCTACTAACTGGAATCACAAGAGAGCACAGAGCAATTCTGCTTTTTTTTTCTCCCTGTTTTAGGAAACAGAGTAGATAGGCCAGGTGTAGGAGAACATCTGTGAAGTGTGGAGACTGCAGATGTTCTGCTACATATCCTTGCTTTGTGTGATTGGAAAAGGCAACAAGACAATGCAGCATTTCTGGAGTTCAGAGATCCCTATGGGCAGGGATCCCTTTTATAAACATGCTGTTTCTGCCGTCGGACAAAGAATTTTCTAAGCCTGGAAAATATTGTCTCTTCTGTAACTTAGTGCCCACTTCATTATATACAAGACAATTTGTATGGTTTGGTTAAGGTGATTACTAGTTTTAAAAATACAAAAGCTAGGAAAACTAATTGCTCCAGGTGAGTTAAAAACTCGGTCTCATGTATCTGATGTTACAGTAGTGCAGATCATAACAGCAGCCATTTCATTAAATCCTGTACTGGGTCTCGTGCAGTGGGATGGGAGGACCAGCCACCTTACCACTTCAAGAAATTTATACAGCTTAACACTAGCATTTTTTAAATGAACGGCTGCATGCAAAACGTACTGTGCTGGAGTCACTGCTTTGCAGAGAAGCAAAAATTCACTGAGCAGTTGACTGGCAGTAGCTTGTGCAATTTCCTGCAGGAACTCAGAGTATTCTTGAAATGTGAGAGCTGCTGTCTTCAAGGGGAGATCTTGTCGGCACTATGTTGCCATCACGTTATACTATACAGTCTGGGCTGATTTCCCTGCTTCTTTCCTCTCCACACACCCAGTTGGAGCACTGGTGCAAATGCACAGGGCTTTTCCTTTCTCCATTGACAGAGCAGAGCAGAACCCTTCTGTTTAGCAACCTATTGCACTGTGACCTAGAACAAATGTTAGTTGTGTTGCTTACTGAATACTGGAAGGTTGTAACCAGGAGAAGATGATAGGTTATTTGAAACAGTTCAGAAATGACATGTGTTCTGCAGCTTTTGCTGCCTGCATGACAATTATCTTGTAGCAAGTGCTGTTCCTGGTTAAAGATTCATGACCGTCTTTGAGAGTGCTCCCCCAGGCCTGCAGAATTCCAGTCTGGCTGGCAGTAATGATCCTTCTGGCCCCTGTCCCTTATTACTTCTCTATCTAGAATAGATCTTGCCTCTAATGTGTCAGAAATTCAGGGAAGATTTGACTGCTAGAACAATAGCAATTTGCCGTCGCTGTCTGGGTCCTATTCTATGGGTACACGTCTGTAGCATGTTTTTATTCCCTTGAACTGGTATTCCCTCATGCACACAGGCCATACAGTGCCCCATGATCATTTTGCACCTGTGTGTCTGCTGGAAGACAGAGAACACATGTGTATTTGGCTGGAAGGATTGATGCTTTTAGCCTCCGCAGCAGTGAACGTGTCCGGATTCTTTCCTCTTTTTGTAGACACGGATGCTCTTATGCCATGTCCAAATGTATCGAAGTACTTCTGGTGTATATTAAAAGTAGGTACATGCTAGGAAACACTACATGTAGAAGCGAAAAATACATTTTTTCCTGCCCTTTCTTTAGTGTTATTGGTGTGTGATCAAAAGAAAGGACTGACCTGATTTTCCGCAGTGCTCAGCACCCACATGTCCCAGTGAAGCTGATGAGAAGTGCAGGAGCTTACTGTTATTGAAATCAAGCCCAGAATATGACTCATACTGCTGTGAAGGAGATACTTGACAACTAAATGAAAATATATACAGATAGAAGATACCACAGCATTTCTGTTGAACATTTTATTGTGAAATAACCTTTTGGGTGGTGTTTCTATCGCAAAGCTACAACTGTTGTATAGCTCTTACAACAGATTAATTGAAACACTATTTTCTGTATTTTAACTAGAACATCCTTGTATGTAGAGAAAACAACTGGTATACGTTGTAATCACCTATATTTTGAAGCAGGCCTTTGCAAGATCCTGGCCACAGCTCTGCTCTCTGGAGAGTAAAACTCATTTGGGCTCAGAGTCAAGCCTTCTCACATATTTGCACTTGATGTTGTGGTCTGCATGTTGATGCTGCTGCTGCTGCACACTGATCCTTTACTGGGCTGTATGGCCATGTCTGTAACACAGCCTATATCTTGAAATAGCGAATCTTCCCAGGGCATGGAGGAGGAGGAGGCACAAAGCCAACTGGGCGAGGTACTTTGTCATGCTGAGCAACCTCTGCAATGGCTCTCTTTGCTACAGATTTTGCTGAGAGCATTGAAGCAGGAAATTCTGAAGAGCTGGATTCAGATGCAAAAGGGTTATTGTGGGAAAGCCTGAGATTATGGTTTGTGAAGCCTTGTACGACATTGGGCAACAGTCCTGCTGATGTGTCTTGACCTGGTTGAGAGTAGGTAACTCCAGGCTGCAAAAGAAAAACAGTTTGTGTTTGCATTCAGTGATTTGGGTTTTATAATAAATACACAGGTCATTGATACCTTACTAGGTACCCTGCTCCTAACTAGATATAGGCCTCCAACCCAGGTACAAAATGTTCTTGACCATCACAGAAGTTTGATTTGCGTTTGAACACATACACAGGAGCCCAGGAATAGATTTTTAATATCCAGTGGATCATTAGCACCAATTTCTGTGCTATGTGAACTTTCAGGGCCACCTGTGCAGCTGGCAAAACATTCAAGACCAGCTGTCTTATTCTTTCTTTCTTATACCTCCTAGAGAGCTAATTACTATTGTCTTACCAAGAGCATCTGGTCTGTAGGAGGTATTCAACCACCACCTAGCCCTTCTCAGACCAAATGGAGACTGAAATACCCGGAGAGCACTCCGGTCCAACGCATTTATGTTTCCCTCCTCTTGCTGTAGCAGTGCAGGTCAGGCTCCCTGAATTCAGTCACGTCTAAGGGCTACTAGCAAACGACCCCAGCTGATTTCATCTACCACAATGGCTCACTTGTCTTTTACATCTATCTGCCCGATCCCCCTAGCTGAGCAGAGTTTGGTTGCTTTTGCCCTACCAGGCATGCAATGTTTCCAGATGGTTGGGAGGACAAACTACGTCAAGCATGGATGGCAAAGCTGATGTAATTCCTTGCACTGAAACCCACAGGATCATCAGAGCTACCTTACCTCATTTTTTAGGATATGAAATTAAACTCAGTTTATCACAGATAGCTAACGCAGTCTACAATGAGAGAGGTAAACTCAGGGTGCTTGCTTCTAACAGTACTAGTAGACTAGAATACTCTGGAAAGGAAGGGAATAGCTGGAGTTGGGACCTGATGTCCGTAGAGCTGGCAGTCCACTGTGAAGTCCTCTGATGGGCTTGTTACCATCGCTGCTGTGCAGAAGCCAAAATTCTGGCAAAGCAGAACATAGTCAAGAGAAAATTATATAAAATAGAGACCTGCATTACAATTTTTAAATTTCAGTACATTTAGAAATCGCTACATCTTCTCATGTTTTGTCTGAGCAGTACAGTGCTTGCCTTTTAGTCTGTTGGACTCAAAATCCAAGCTGTTTAAATGCCTAACCAGAAAATAAGTGAAACCCCTGTTTTCTTCTAGAGTAAAATCCTTGGTACCTTGGTATGTCTGGATATGAGGGAGGGAAAGAATATATAGGAATCTAAGTAAAATCTTCCTACCCACTAAAACTGCCTAGGACTCAATTTCACCAGGAACGAAAGAAGAATTTTAGCATGATAAAGTATACAGTAAAATTCTCCAGAGCCTATATATCAGGGCAAAGTACACTGACAGCACTTAAATTATAGGAAGGTGAAACAGTCTGCACTTTTGTTATGTGCTTGTGTACTGTCCAGTATGAAGAGCCTGATTTTCTCAGGTGCTCATGTTAAGAAAGGTGTACAATAATATATATTCCGTTGAATGAAAATCTTTTGTGTCAAGGACGCTTTGGTCCTCCAGCCTTCTTGATATGTATTCAAATGCATCAGGATTCAGTACAGATACCTCAGAGAGAAGAGAAAGGTATGATACAGCTTTAGGAATTATATATCGAAAAGTGTATCATGGTGGTATACAACTCTTGGACTTTCATCCTCACAGAGGTTTAATCCTGCACAAGTGTGAGCACGTCCCAGCATGCTGCTTTTCTACCTCTGAGCAGGCAAGGTCAGGACTGATGTGCTGGCATACTTACAGACTGATCGTCAGGCAGCAGTTGACAAGCCTCTACATTATGTTTAGCTTCTTCTGCGGAGCAGTTTGTGGCAGCCACAGCAAACTCAACAGACACAATATGCGCTGGGTGATACTGATAAAACAGGAAAATTGTTTGACTTTGCCCTGTGAAACTGCAGAGCTGCTGAGAAAGCATGAAAGGCAAATGTTGTGGCTTCTAGCTCTGCATCTCCCACTGAAGTGAAAGGGAATCCTGTGACTAAAATGACACAAACCGCTTGGGAAATCAAGAGCAATTCAGTGGCGCAAATGAGATCAGGCTAACTTGCAATAGGACAAGGGGTAATGGTTTTAGACTAAAAAAGGGTAGAATTTGACTAGATGTAAGGAAGCCTTTTTTTACAATGAGGGTGGTGAAACACTGGCACAGGTTGCCCAGAGAGGTGGCAGATGCCCCATCCATCCCTGGAAACATTCAAGGTCAGGTTGGATGGGGCTCTGAGCAACCCGATCGAGTTGAAGATGAAGGGTATGGGCTAGATGACTCCTAAAGGTCCCTTCCAACCCAAAGCATTCTATGATTTTATGAAATCTGTTCCTAACATAACTAGTTAGTCTAACATAATTGGTTAGGACTGCACAATTGCCACAGAAGACATACTCTGTTTACATGGAAGGCTTGACATAGTTCTAGCGATTACCTGAATTTTGGCTCTTCCAATCTCAAGAAGTCTGAGGTAGGCACCAGCAGTTTTGCTGTTGTGCTCACGGAGTGCGGCTGTAACTGTTGTTGTTACCTCAGTGTTATTCAAACTTGCCAGCAGTGGACAGTCGGGGCAGAGCTGGAGAACATCTTCACTTGAGTCTGCAGGAGGAAGCAAACAGGTTATGTTTCGATCAGCTCGTAGATTGTTTTGAAAGGCTTTATAGACCTATTTGGTCACACAAAGCGCAGTTTCACAGTCTGTCCCAGCCGGCAGCGGAAGGCATCTCTGCAGTACAGGCTACAGATGGCAGCATGCCCACGGCCTCTGCCACACAGGCCTTTCTGCGTGCAGGAGTGCTGTGGGCTTCAGTCAGCACATTCTGAATGTTCTTACTCAGGTTTTAATCCATCCTCTTTCTGGCAAACTATCCATGACACCAATGAAAGGGTGTCTCAGCTCACGCAAGGAATGGGGGAAAAATGAAGATATTTTAATTTATTGGAATTGTGTTTGTGTGTGTTGTTTCATTCACTCCCCGGTTTTAAAAGTAGTACCGAAGTCATCTGGTACAGAGGAAGAGATCTCATACAGAGCATGCAGCATAGAGAGTCCACTTTCCCATGGCAATATTGAAAATGCTGGGTTTAGTAAATAAGCTGCATCTGGCAAAGCAGCTCTGAAGATCAACAAGCTCTAATAAACTCGGAACAACAAGGAATCAAATTCTTGAGGCTAAGCTCCTGAGTGAAAAGCCTCAGTACCAGCAATCTCAAGGTCAAATCTGGGAGTTACTCCCCAGGTAGTCTTATAGTATCTTAATTGTCATAGTAAAGAGAGAGGGCTGGGTTTGTAGTTGAATGAAATCATGAAAGTGGAAAAAATTACTTTCAAAACAGCTGGTTTTATAAAACCCATTAACTATCATCCTTTACGCCATTTTTATACACGGCACTTGCTGGCATTTTAGAATCAGAAAAGCCAGTGAACTGTAACCACTGCTATAATAATACTCCAGCCCCTAGATTCAAACCTAAAGAACAAAATCTTTACCTGCATGTGAGTGGCATTTACTAGCAAGCACAGATAACTTTCCATCCAACTTCTGCAGTTTGACATCACAGTCACCCTCAACTGCCTAGAGAGGGAAAAATCACAGGGTTATGTCGTTTAGATAAATAGGAATTTCTGAAAAGGGCAACTATTACTAAATTCAAAAGAACAGATCCTGACTGAGTGTTCCTGGCAAAATCAGTCTGACTGCAAAGGCGCTGCTGGGCGTGTCCTGGTGTCTGGTTTTGTAAAAGGCAGACCAGAGCTGCAAAATTTGGATTCAAATCAGGATCTCAGAAGTACCAGAAGTGCCAGAGTAACAGATTATGGATGTTTGGTTTAGGTTCCTCACTCATAAAGAGCAAAGAATATGAATACTTATGAATTAAGACCTTCTGCAGAGCTGTTTGATAGCATTCTCACTAATCTCATCTGGTCAGTGGCCATAGTAACAGCAGAGTGTGCTGCCTGGTGTGAGCTGGCTTCCATGCAACATGATCCAGCCAGGGAGGAGATGTCAAAGGCAAAGCTGGAGTCACTGGGCAGAGGGAATAGGTAGAGTTACCTCCCCCAAGATGGAAAATAGGGTCTGAGCCCTGGTGAATACAGGGTTGGATCATGATTCAGACTTAGTCGTGAGCTCTGTGAATTGGGCCCTGTTCTAGAAACAGCAGGCTTGAATTGTCAATTGCTCACTCTGCTTTCTGCTTAGAAACCAGAGCTGCCTGTATTCAGACAACACTTCAGCTGCTCTGGTTAGGGAAAGCTTTTCACAGTTGGATCTCTTATCACACTTGCATAAGAACAAAATATTTGAGGTCAGTAAATTTCAGCTGAGCATTACTTTGAAGGCAGAGCCTTGTCTGAAGGTAATAGATCTCCTGCAGTGTTGACTAGGAGTAGTGGCTAGACTTGACAGACTTTCACTAGTTAACATCCCACATGTAGCCAAGGGAAGGTTGTGTTTGCACAGACCCACAACCTGCCCCATCTACAGTTTGCAACAAGGCAGTGACATCTGGGCTGACCACGGAGGGCTGAACCTGGAGCTCCTAAACAAGGCCGCATGGCATTCATAAACTGTATGTGGGATGTTACGCTGACAGTGACCTGTCCTCGTTATGTGATGGGACATGAAAGAAATCCAGGAGTGAATTCCTTCATGACATGAAGGCAACTAAATCAACAAAGAGGTTACAAGTTATTAGGTGGTTATAGGCTGTTACAGTGATATAATGTTTGCTTGGAAATCTGACTGATGATAGCCTTGCCTCTAACATCAACATAGTGAACATGAACCTTTGGACTGAGCTACTAGTGTTTTAGATACTCACATGTTCTGTGAACCTCCTTACTGTGCAATTTTCAAGAGGCGTAGGGCTGAGAACGTGGCACGTGGTCTCTAATAAGTCAAGTTCAAGAAATATTATGTCATTATTCAGCCCCTGGAAGGAAAAAAATGACCAGGAATTGTCATAAGTACTTCACAAAACATCACCAGATTTCTTCTCTGGGACTGCACTGTGGTCTGCTGACTGTCATTGGGTAGCTCCAGGTATACACTAGTGTAACTGAATAGGTTCTTACTATTTAACTTCATAAAAATAGGTCCCAGCTTTTTAGCTGGAGTAAGTCAAGACAGTCACACTGATTTTTTTTCCATCTAAGGAACTGGCCCATAACTTTTGGGAGCTCCAGTCTGTATGTAGTAGGTCAGTTCTCTTAAGTTAACTTGTTTTTATTTTGTTGGGTAGTTCTAAAAAATCAACAGCTGTCTTTTTGTTGACAAAAAAACTTGTTTCTATAACCAGATACCAAATAAACACTAGTGCACATTGGCCTGTCCCATTTAGTCTGTTGGAATTACACTGAATTGCACCAGCTAAGTTCCAGCCCCAACTCATGTTATTTATGGACTGCAGGATATTTTATGGTTGTTCCTAAACCTTTGCAACTACAACATAAGACATGTGAGTGGAAGGCACAAATGAGGTGCCCTAGCTCCAAGGTTGACTCTAAGGTTTGAGTCATAAGTGATTCCATTTAAACCAATGAAGTTATTTTAGTGTAAAAGTATTAAATATGAGCAAAGCAGTGCTAGCAGTGTTTTTGTGTGGGTAACTGTGGACACACTTCTAGTCTCATTAACGTCTGTTTTAGTCTCTTGTAAAAGACTCTGGTGTCCTCTCATAACAAGTAGATAACAAGCCATGGAGTTTCATTCGTGTTAATATTTGGGACCATTTTCACTGTTTTGAGAGAATCAAAGGTTCTGAGTAGGCACATACATTGTATTCATGACCATTTCTACAGCCTTTCTAGATGCATACAATGATGGCAGTAGATCTTAGTGAAAATGAGACTACAAGCCGCAGCCACTTCCATTCAGCTTCCTTGTCAGCTCAGTGGGACATTATGTAAAATTAATGCCTACTACAAAATCACTAATAGCATGGAGTTATTATAGGTATGCATTTAGCCAATAAATAATTACCTATATCACAAAGATTATCCTCACAGTTTTTCTTCAGATTAGCTACTGGGCTCATGAATCAGCAGTTTGAATGATCTGCCCCAGCAACTATGCTGCATTTGTAAACTGAGCCCTTTCTAGCATCGTACAAAAATATCTGAACATTTCTCTGTCCCCCTCTGTTCTGCTCTTTGAGAGATACATTCCAGTGACCCGGATTCTCAACTGCTACCGGGTGGCATTGGCCCATTTAAATCAACAGAGCTGTGCTGATTTACCCTGTGTGAGGATACAGCCCTTGGCAGGGCTTGGTCATTTCCAAGCATCTCCAGGTTAACACAATGCTCTGCCTGCAAGCTCCTCACTTACCTGGGGTAGCACGCGGATATTCTCGATTCTGTTTAAGGCAAACTTGTATCCGTGATGACTGTGGCCATTAATATAACTCACAGCTACTTCAGCTGCTGCTTCAGATTCTGGGTCATCGCAGCGCAAGGGAGCAGGGGGAGCTGCTGGTACAGCTTTGTGAGTTGGAAGCTGAATGAGCAATATCAAAGCTACGAGTGCCTTCATGGCACCTGACAAAAACTGATCCCTTTCAGAAATAAAGATCTAAGAATACTGTTCAGATGGTAGCTAGGTGGCTAGAACTGGGGTCTCATTTATATAGTACATAGCACAGACTTCACCTGAGCGCATGTCTGATATTTGTCCCGGTTCCAGGAGGCATTGCAAACAACAAAAGAGAAAAGTAAATGTTAGGACATCAGGTTGACTGATTAATATTGGCCAAAGTAAATTTTATCAAGTAGGATATTGCAAAGTCTGCTAAAGCAGCAAAAGAAGAAAGTGTCAGCAAAAAGGTAACATAATTTTTAGACACTTCTACCAATCTGATACAGTACGTGCAAGAGGGATATGATCCCTCCTGTTAGATATGTAGAGATGCTAGTGCTAATTAAGCTTTCTTGTAAATAGGACACATTCTGTTAGGGCCCAAATCTCACCAGACACCAGTCTAAATTGTGAGATCAGTAACAGATAAATTCAGAAAATGGAATTTGAACCCATCCTAAAGATCACATTCAGCAGTAAATGTAATTATATAGCAACTTTGCTACTGAATTCATTTGGAATAGGAAATGAGACACAGTTTCCAAATCTTTGGCATCAGTACTTTGTTTCTCTGAATAATCTGAATACGGTCAGTAGTTCCTGGAATTTTGTTTTGCAAAGAAGGAGTCTGGTAGACATTTTTCTGGAATATGTTGTACAGATCTGAGGATTTGACGTAAGATCCTAAAGGGCACGAAAGTGTTTTAAGGAGAATGTAGCTGCTTAAATACTCAAGAGTGCTGGACCCCAGCTTATATTTACATTCACAGTGTACGTGTTTACAAAACAGTAACTGGATAACAAAAAGGTATTATGGAACAGAATATTACTTCAATGATGTGTCCAGTATTTAAGGTCCTCAATTTAAGCTGAAATGACTCTAGCTAGATAGGCTCTAGCTCAACCAGTAGAGAAGTTTTCTCTGCGGGGATTTCAGAGTAGGTTTCTATGATCCATTTTATGGTGGTGATCAGGATGCAGAATAGTAAAGATCTCTTTTGACTTTAAAATATCTCTTTTGACTTTTGACTTTAAAATATCTGAATCTCTGTCGTCAGTTGCAAGGAATTCAGGAATTAGCTGCAGATTTGAGATGAATAGGAGGACTTCAGCATATGTTGAAGTTTTCACTTTAGATAAGTATTTCTCAACTTACAAGATAGCATGAGTGGGGCTAAAAGATTTGTGAAAAGAGTAGTCTTGAGTCATACCTCTCTTCTCAAATCTGCAAATATGGAAAACAGCATAAATAGAAATGGTTTGGTTGGACAGATTAAGTGATGAAGAAGGAGAATGGGAAGAGACTAAAAAGATGGAATTATTTCCTTCAGCTGTGTGGGATAAGGTGAGGTTTGGATACCAGGATTTGCATATTGAAGAGATTTCTGGGGAAAAGAAAGGCTCTTATTCCCCTTTCTTGCAGGAAAAAAAATGTTCTGAGCATGATTCGTTTCTTCCCCTCATTTGAAGCAGGTGTTGTGGGTATCTTTTGAATCACGGCAAATTTATTTAGAGAGGTAGTATTTCACTCTTTTCTTTTAACCTACAGTTCAGTTTCCAACCTGTGAATCATTTAATTCCCGTTTTCCTTTTCTGATATGAAACATTGGGGTAAACTTCCAACAGGTGCAGATTGAAATTGCTTTTCCATTAAGTGACATATGGTTATGCCAGTGAAGGATTTAGACCATTATTTATATATTTAGTGTGGTCATTACTCAGTTTCTTAGGTTATATCTTCCTCTCTTGAGAGCTGCAAAGATTGCAGGATGTATAACATCTCTGCAGTCAAGCTCTAGGTATTCCTAGATACAACGTGTAGCCCAGTTCAGTCAACTTCAGGTTCCATTTTCAAAGAACAACTTAAAACCTCAAATACCAAACAGTTTTTATTACCTTCTTTCTTCCCTCTCCATTGTTGCTCACATTCAGTATTCCATTTACCGAGCAGGACAAAAAGGAAATACTTCAGAGTCCATTGTACCTCTTCTGTTTCTCTACAGTCTTACTCAAGACTTTCCTCTCTTAGTGACTGTCTGAACTTTCTTTGCTGGCATACAGAGCATCAGAAATGTGCCCATGTGATTGTTAATGCTCACCTCAATGCAGAATGTTTGCAGCTAGCACTTTTTGGGTGACTTGTAATATGTGTGGGAAACTAGTGTTTGGTTTTTATGTTTGTGAACAGAGTTTGAAAGTGCAATCAGGTAGTTTGTCTACAGGTAATACGACAAAGGAGCCTTTCGCCTTTTGGATACAGACTGACACTGATCTGCCTAATTATTCCCTTCTGGAAGTGAGATTTCTGATGGCACTTCCCAGCAGGCCTGTGTCCCATCACTCAAGAGGCAATAATTGCAGAAATAACTTCTCATTGAACTCAGTGCAGATCTATTCCCTCTCTTTCATGTCCAGGACATAGCAGAAAGTTGTCCTTTAGTACTGGCTGCAAATTGTTCTCACAGCACAAGACACTGAGCTGAATTCCATGGGCTCCTGGACAGAAGGCCACATCTCAACCCCCCCAGTCTTTCACAGAGTCACAGTATCGCAGAACGGTTGCTGTTGGAAGAAACATCTGGAGGTCATCTTGTCCATCTCCACTGCACAAGCACGGCCACTTACAGACAGCTGCCCAGGACTGTGTCCAGAAGTCTTCTGAATATCTCCAGGGAGGGAGACTCCACAGCCTCTCTGGGCAACTTGTACCCATGCTTGCTCACTCTCACAGTAAAAAAGTGTTTCCCAATGTTCAGACAGAACATCCTATTTCAGTTTGTGCTCATTGCCTCTGGTCCTGTCACTGGATGCCACCGAAAAGAGCCTAGCTCCATCCTCTTTTCACTCTCACATCAGGTATTTATACACATTAAGAAGATCCTCACCAAGCCTTCTCTTCTCTGTGCTAAGTAGTCCCAGCTCTCTCAGACTTTCCTCATAGGAGAGATGCTCCAGTACCCTAATAATCTTGGCGGCCCTTTGCTGCCCTCTCTCCAGTATGTCCGTATCTCTCCTGTACTGAGAAGCCCAGAACTGGGCACAGCACTCCAGGTATGGCCTCGCCAGTCCTAGATAAAGCGGAAGGATCACCTTCCTAAAGCTGCTGGCAATACTTGGCCTAGTGCAGCCCAGGATACCGTTAGCCCTCTTTGCAACAAGGGCACATTGTTGACTCGTGTTCAGCCTGGTGCCCACCAGGACCCCCAGGTTCTTTTCTGCCAAGCTGCTTTCCAGCTAGGTGAGCCCCAGCATGTATTCATGCATGGGGTTGCTCTCCCCCAGGTGCAGGATTCCAGACTTATTGTTGAACTTCGTGAGGTTCCCATCAGCCCATTTCTCCAGCCGGTCATGGTCCCTCTGGATGGCAGCACAACTCTCTGGCATATCAGCCACTCCTCCCAGTTTTGTGTCATCTAGAAACCTGCTGAGGGTACACTCTGCCTTGTCATCCAGATCATTAATGAAGACATTAAACAAGACTGGACCCCAGTATTGACCCCTGTGGTACACTGCTAGTTACTGGCCTCTAACCAGACTTTGTGCCACTGATCACCATCCTCCAGGCCCAGACGTTCAGCCAGTTTTCAACCCCCCTCAGTCCACCTCAATCCAACTTTCACATCAGTAGTGTTAGACTTTGGTCCTAGTGAATTAGGTTGCTGGAGAGACTTGACAAGGCTTCACTGTGATGGAAGTAGAACAAGCTGGGTTTACTGCCCTTGTTATATAAAATATAGTATTGATTCTATGCTCAAGAATTGAGGCTCCACTGAATCTCAGTTCTTAATAATTCATATAAACCACAATGGAAAGGTGAGTTGATGGGTTTCATTGTTGCTTTCTCTTTTTCTTTTGGTTGGGTGCTTGTAAAAAACTAGTGATGATTGCAAACTTGCTACCCCTGCTCAACCTCATCTGGAAAAAAAGCAAAGAATTGCTTCTGCAAGATGTCAAGCTGACACCTTCCTAAGCTTAAAATTCAAACAAATTAAACAAGCAAACAGATAAATATCATCTTTTTAAAGCTTCAGATCAAAGTTAAACACTTGTGGGGATTTCTGAGGCTCTCTTTTCAGATTACTAAAACGTCATTTTTTGGTAAAGCAGACAGAACTGGTCCAATTCTCTGCACCACATCAAAAGATGCATTTCTGAGCAGTCAGGCATTGTACAGTACCGCAAAACTTAATCACCTCTTGCTTTACACTTGATTAAGTACATTACTTTTGGATCATAGAGTTCACAAGATATTGGAACATCAGGGCTGTCTTCTATATAGCCATCACCTACACAGAAACCTGCACACTAAGACAAGAAAATGTCTGCAAAGAAAATGTCAGATAGTTAAAGTGACTGGTCTTGTCACGGCAGTGTATTGCTTCCTTAAATGACAGTATAATCATCATTTGAAAATAAAGTGCATGAAAACCCATAGAGATCTGAGAAAAACCTCAAAACAGATTAGACTAATTGATTTACATAGTATTATTGGCCCCTTTCCACTACATGGGCAAATCTTCAGCAGCTGTAAGTTGGCTTGGATTCACTATACTCCAAGTGCCCCAGTGTCCCTATGGCAAAAATTTCAGGCTGCAGAAAAACCCCTGAACTCTGAACAGTTTTACCAGACTGTAATAGAACATTATAAGTTAGTTTTTCTTTTTTTCTTTTTAATGTAAGAGTCTTTAAGGGAAGGAAGGCTGATCATGTGCCATAGTTTGCTGTAGTATTTGCAGCTGAGAGATTGCTTTCTGTGAGAAATGAAATGTGCAGATATGGCACCTAATTTGGGAGCCTTTAGTTTTGGGTGCCCAGCTAGAGATCCTTTTTCACTCAACTTTGCTGATCTCAATCTGTTATTCCCTATTTTCTTTTAACTGTAAAATTGAAATAACTATTTTCCATTTTACTTCTGTGACCTGAAATATCATACTGAATTTTGTAAAAGTTTCGATATCACTGCGTAGAAGGATATATTCAAAACACTAGAGGAACCTAAGAGTCAGCCAAACCAGATGCCAGTAAGTAAAAATTTTTGGATTCCTGGACTTACTGGCGGTGTAGCAGGATTGAGAGGGTTGAAATTTGGGCTCCCAGATTCAGTATCGATTATTTAATTTTATTTGCTGGATTTACTTTTCTGTACTGCTGCTTTTTTTTTTTTTTTTGAAAGAGCATGAAAAGTTGTCAAAAATTCTGAATTTTTTACTGGAATGGAAATTCTAATTTTTGACCAGCTCTCCCAGACAAAGCCAACCAAGTCTATTTCTGTTCTGTTCTCTCTTGTTCTGTTTTGCTCTTCTATTGTCTATGCCACTGAAATACTTGAGTGCCTTCCAGAAGTACATCAAGTGACACAACTAGCATTTGTTACATGAAAGTCTATTCTCCTTCTGTTCCCAGTGGGAAGATTATGTAAGATGTTTTGTCTTAGTGAAGTTTTTGATTGATTTACCTTTTCCTCCCCATTTCTGCATTTTCTCTGCTATCTGTTTTGATGTTGCAGTCAGTAACAAGAGCAGTTTTCTGAGTTGAGGGTTTTCAAGCCCCTCTATGATTTACCCTGTGTTATACTGTCCTTGTATGTAAGACCCCCTCTTACTAAACTTTTATACTTTTTGCCCTTTTATCAAAGTTGTTTATGTTGCCATGCAACTCTTAACAGTGGGATATTTTTGCTTCAGCCCTGCAGGGATGTCATGGTTATCTCAGTATCATGCCTGTGCAATTTGATGGGTGTGGGAAAGCTGTGTTGGAGATGGATAGGTGGCAACTGTGAAATCAGAGATTAGCAGCTACTGAAGTTTTTCTTTCGATTTTATGACCTTATGCTATAGTTTGGGCTTCCAGCTTATATGGGTGCTCCCCATTATCATTGCTTCATATCAGAACCTAGAACAAATAAAGCAAGATACCTGGCAAGGGGCTGCAGAGCTGAACAGCAAGAGCAAACAGTGGATCAGACAGCAGAAACAGAGTATTTCACACTGAGTAAACAGACACCCTGCAGTCAAATTGACCTCTCCTTGTCTCAGTGAACAGCATGTCAACCTAAGTGATTTTAAACTCCGCTCACTGTGAGAACCAATGACTGTCCTGGCATTACCAGGGTATCCACAGACACATGGCTCCAGTTTAAAAAGGCAGACTGAAACATGCCACATTAATTCCTGCTACTTACAGGAATGTTTGAAGATGTAAATGCACAATTGGTCTGGATGCTGTCATGTCCTATGATGCTGTTAGTCTCTTTGATGGAGAACTCCACATGATAACTCCACATGTTATCTCCCCTTGCTGAGCTAAATCCCAATATTTAGTAGCAAGCATTTGGGAAACCTGCTGTGCTCTCTGGATTCCCACATGTGCGGCGGCAATGACATGTTTTTGATGTGAGAAACCAAGTTCACTCTTGGCACTGTAAGTAAGTGCTTTTCCCACTGAGTTTGGTAGAAAAAGCTGTACATTCATTCTTACGCTGTGGCAGTCGAAGAACATGATATTGTTACCTACTTATACTGGGCTACTGTTTTGAAAGCAGTGCGTGTGTTTGCACATGGAGGCTCATCGGCACGAGTGACGGGAGGGTCCGTGCTGTTACAGGCAGGGCTAAGGAATGGCAGGTGGGAGGATGGCAAACTGATACGCTTTCTCACCTTGGGCACTCCTTCAGGGGCATGACAAACTCAGTCAAGTTCCTAGTGAGGTTTACATAATTATGACAAGCAAGACAGTTTTTTAAAAATTCAAGTTATTTATTTTTAGTGGGGTGGGTGATCAAAAAGACTTTTTAATGCTACATGTCCCTAAATCATCCATTTAGTCAACTCTTTCTGCTGCCTTCCAGCCACATGGCTAAAAAATTGGAACTAGGATAGGAAACATGAGGGGGACATTTTGATTTAATAGCGTGGAGGCACAATATATTAATAACATATATGCAATAAGGGAAGTGGGTCTTTCCAAGTTAGTGCATTTTGAAAGAAATTGTGTAGACATTCCTGCTCAAGGAGTTGAAATTTTGCATGTTAGACATAAAGTACGGATGACTTTTATGACAACAAAGTAGCTAGACTTACAGCTTTCCTTGCTTAATTTACACAACATCAGATTCACAGCAGACAGGGACTCCAGGCTGTCAAGAGCAATAAACATGAGGCACTCTGAACAGACACAGGTGCCCAGGTGACCTTCTCCTTAGCGTCTAAAAGGAAGGAAGATGTGAATGTAAGCATCATGGGCTGATTAAAAACAACATCCAGTGTCACATTTATATAAAGAGGTGCACATCAACACCTTTTCCTGATACATTTGTAAATTTGTTAAGTTTTCTAAAGCCAAAGGAGAGCGAGCTGTGTCTTTGTTTACATTCAGCCCAGAAATTCTGAACCTAACACTGAGGTTAAATTCTGCCAGTTAGAAAGTGTACATACAAGTGGCTAATGCAGAATACTCCTTTTGTACTCATGGATTTATGAATAAAACAGGTAAAGATAAATCACAAAACTGCTTTGGTGAGGCTACGAGATTTTGTAGTGGGCATTTCAGCCTTTGCCTCTGGCGTATCCCCTCTGCTGTTCTGCCGAGCATTGTTGGGCTCAATGGGTTTCTAATTTTTCCTTTCATGATTTCCACTTTTCATTGCTGCTGACAGCACCCTTTCCCTGACACCCAGATCTGTCTCTTCAAGGGGATCTTGCGTCTTTGTGAGTCCTCTTGTTTAACATGAGCACTCTGGGTCTACATCATAATCTTCTTTCTGCCAAATATATTTGAAATCTCTATTTTGTCTGTCACTATAGCTCAAAATGTTCATAAATGCTGATTTCCATATGATGCCCTCTTCTACAGCACAACTACTGATCCTACTCGCTATGTTAGTCTGCCAAGTATGTCATCGTTTCTCCAAGTGGTTCTCCATTCACAAGAACATCAAGCTCAATTTTCTTCTCTCATCTGCAAGGCTCTGGGCAAGACCAGACCTTCTCGTTCAACTGTTCACCTGGATCTCACCTCGTCCCCTCTGCCATCACGATCTCTTGGAGCCATTCAGCCATGTCACTGACAGATATGTCTCTTTCACTCTCTTCAGAAATAACTCCATTTCCGAGCTTGTCCTTGAGGCTATCACCTCTCTGAATTCTCACGGGGACTGAAGAGCTGCCCCTTGTCACATTCTCGGTAGTAATGTGTTACATGACTTTTAAACCTGTGTTTATTATACAGAGGGTTGCACTTACACTGAAAAGTTTTTAGGACTCCACAAGGCAAAACATTTGAAAACCACCTGAAATGGTGAGTTTGTCTGCTGCATTTCTGTTTTGTCAGGTATTTGCCTAATCTGCTTTTAAGAGTACATATGGCAATTGCACTCTAGGACTAGCCTTATCTTCTTTGCTGATGAAGAGCAGTTTGGTATGAAACATTCCTTTGAAAATGGATGTCTTAGCTGGCCCCTTCCTAACTCTTGCCTGCATGTTCGTATATGTAAGGAGGGAGGAAACCTTCCTGTAGTCCCCACAGAAGTCTCAAAAATGAGCCTGTCCTTGGGATAGCTGGAGGAAAGCCTTGCACTGACAAAATGGAACACATAGTGTTTATTTGCTATAGAAGAGGAAGTGAGGTCTGGCTCATACAATTTGAAACCTGTGAGTACCTAACAGAAAATTTGTTAATACTAGTGTCAAACATTGCTATTTATCTTACTGTATAACTCACCTGGAGCTCAGCTGCAGTTGTAAGTATGCATTAATACTGGAATATAAGCCTTGACTAGGATTATGGTGTGGCAACTCCCAGGTGCTTTCTGAAAGGTAACAAGGTCTTTTGTTAACTTTGCACCAATAAGAATATAGTAGATGCCATTTGCTGTAAGTTTCATGACAGATTATTTGCTGCATTGTATGAAGCTTCATTATGCTGTTGCACAGTGATGCAAGTTAAGGATTCGGTTTTTGAGAGAACTGCTGGGTGTTGGTTAGAAATCTTGCCATCTGAAATCACACTCGGTACATATTTCAAGAAGAAGTCATTTTCTGAGTGCAGCTGAAGTAGAGTTAAAAATTATTGTGTAATGTTATGTGTGTGTCATAGGAACAGGTAGAGACAAAGCACTAAAAGGGGATTTCTTTGCCTGAAATTCCCAACCGTTATCAGTGTTCATCTCTTTGTTGACTTTTGATATAGCCTTGCAAGTTCTTGATAGTCAGGTACTCGGGGCAGGCTCATGGAAATACCAGTACAGATGGACAGATGCGCTGCATGTGCTTTGGAGAGCTAAAGCACTGCTGCAAAGAACTGCTAGAGACTGTTTGTACACAGAGAACCAAATAATTCATATTCCTTGCTCTGTAATCAAAGCCATTTTTGGCTGGGAGAGATCCCTACAACAACATTCTTGCCTCCCCTTGAGAGAAGGAAGCCAATGATTATTCTGTTACCCTTCATTATCATTCACTGTGGTATAAACTGGCCAGGACTTGAACTCTCAAGTGCCCAGGAGGGCCAGTACATGAATATACCTTGTGTCAGCAGAGGCCATTTCAAATAATCCAGATGATGACAGATTGATGTTGGTAGCTCATTAGGGAAAGCACTGACCGAGACATCAAATTCCTGTCAGCAAGAATATGGCTGGACTGTTTGCTGTTGTGTATTAATGGAGAGATGCATTTTTCTTCTTTGATTTCTCTTGCTTCCTGCTTCCCAGGTTTGCATCAGACAGTGCCGGCTATCAGATCTGTCATCATGTTTGACTTTCCTAATGCGAACAGCTGTGCCAGAAGAATCAAAGTGTAAAGCTAAACCCCATCTGTAGATATAGTATATATAGTACATTTCAACAAAAGACCTGTGTTCACAAGCCTCCTGTGGCATACAGATTTTAATATAACACTTGGCTTCTAGCTCATCCAGATCCAATAGTACAATCTTCCCACCCATGCCCAAAAAGACAGAGAACAGATTTCTGAAACAGTGTAAGGTGCATTTAGATTGCTGTCCTCTTGATATGCTAACTCCTGCTCTTGTGGATTATGCTTTCACACTTCTGGGGCATGCCTTAACTCATAGCCTGTGGGCCAGGTCTGGCCACCTGCCTTTTCCTGAAGAAGATGGGGAGCAATTTTCCAAGCAGCAAACACTGCCGCTACCTACTTGTCACAGTCCAAGAGAGGAATCCAGGTGACTTCTGCTGCCATCTCCTTCCTCCACAGTGATCTGTCTGGGGAGGAAGACAGAGTGCACTGGGCAACTTGCTGCAGAGAAGAGGAGTCAGTCCATGATTTGGTGGGGGAAGGAATCCTCATACCGTATTTGATCCTTGTGCCCAGCAAAAATAAAATACTGTGTACTCTGGGGGCTACGTAAGGGCAAATAAGTCTGAGGCTAGTTGGCCCCTGTGACTACCCAAGAAGAAGGACTGGTGCTGATGCCAGAAAGGAGGAGTCCACAGCTGCTGAGAGCAACCACAGAGGTGAGACGGACACTCAAAGGAATAAATCAAAGCAAGGAGAGGAGGAGTGAAGTATTCAGCAACTGAAAAGATCCCAGAGTGAAGATGGATGCTAAAATAACCAGGGCTTTGATGGCTGCCTGCTGGAAACCACTCGTTAGCCCCTGTGCATACCAGCCTCATTGTACAGCATCATCTCCTGAGGTTCTTTGCAGCCATGCAGTTCTGTGGCTTTGTGATTCAATAAATAATCTTACAATACACCAAGTACTTTATCCTCACAGCTGATATTATAGTCAGTGTTTTACATATCCAAAATGGTTTTACAAACTATATGGGTAATCATCTCTTGGAGGTAGGAAGGGACAAACATTGTATTTATACAAAATACAGTCTTAGAATAAACACCACTGCCATTCTAGTATGGTAAATGTCACAAATGGACCTGATTGCTATGGTACAAAAATGATCTTTTAAAGTGAATATGCATTTTTCCCTGTTTACTGTAGTTTGCTCAGCTGTTAGGTCCTTGTCTTTCAGCTGTGGTCTAAGGTATACCCATAGAGTAGATTGCAAGACAGGTGATGAACTGCTTTAAACAGAACTGGCTTTAAACAAAGGCAATGAGAAATGACGATATGGGGCAGGAGCAGCCTGTCACACATTTCCCACATCCCAGTGTTTTGCTAGACGTCTAATGAAAAGATTAGTGTTAAAATTATGTCTAATGTTACTAATCTGATGATTCACATACCTTTTATTGATTTTGTCTGAATTGAGTTTGTAACTGTTGGTTTGGTCTTAATTTGTATAACTAGTGGCCAAATGAATTGTTTTCTTAGTAATTCTTGCATTACAGAGAGCTAGATGCAATGACAGTAACTGCACCTGGCAGCCTACCATCTGGGTACATGCTAATAAAATAATCTTCTGCATAATTCTGGAAGTCATTGCAGAATCTGGGGGAAAAATGTATTGGACTTGATCTGAAAATTGCAGGCAGCCCAGTAGAATGATAATGATACAAATAATTTCCCCTAAAATCCTGGAACGGTCTCTGGTGGGATTTGTTCTACATGCATCATGAAGCTGCCTATGTTAACTTTGCTTTGATATCAAAGGTAAATAGAGGGTGAATGATTAAATCATTTCTATTCAGTTTTGCTGAAAGTAAAATTTAAGTCAGTAAGAACAATTTCTGCTCTGTATTATGACTGTAAAGAAGGGAGAAACCCCTTTTTTCTTGCGTCACTAAATAATAAACTATTAGGGCCTACAGATCTCAGTCACATTTGGGTCCCATTGTTAGGATGAATATGTATTTTTGAGGAAAGACAGTTCGCTCTCGAAGGAATATATGCTCTTTGGCTTCTTCTGCATTCCCAAATCAACTGTAACTCACCCCAAAGCTGCCCCCAGATAAATCCAGAAAAAAAGTAAGAATTCCTTACGAAGTATGTCTCTGTGAAAAGATACGTGTGGGTCCAACACATTAGCACGGTGCTTTATTCAGAGTTTACTTCCCCTATTCCAGTCCAAAGGCCCTTTCTGCAGCTGGAGCTGAACATAAAACATCTTATTTTGGGGCAGGAGTGCCACACATCATTAGGCTAGTTCTGAAACAGCTATTTCCGAAACAGCTATTTCCATATTCAGTTCCCTCTCTGTCTTCATCCAGTTTATCTTTACCAAAAACACCGGACAGGGTGCAGCAGCACCTGTGGAAAAACAATTGGAGCAATGAGCCGAACTGGTTGGCATCTTGGGTAGAGTAGACAGAGGGGCTGGAGATCTGCTGATATTTATGATATTGGATGCCACAAATTGAAACTTGCCAGCAACTGAAGTCTGTGAAAAGAATTGTGCAAGGGAAAAATAGGAAAATCCATTAAATTGCACTGAAACTAATCACTTTGGAAAGGCTTTTGAGAAGGCCAGTGCAGAACTTTTGCAGGTATTTTAAAAAACATTTCTCACTTACTGGCTGGGTTTATAGCCTGTCCCCTCAGACTAGGGACAATGTGGGACAGTTAATGCAAAAGATTGTACTCGGGCTTTTGGGTGATGGGTATTTAAACAGAGAACTTGAGCTGGGAAACCAGTTTAGCCAAGTTTGAAGGGACGACAGAATGGAGAATTACCAAGAGCAAAACAGGTTTCAAGACAGTGTTCAACAGACTTGTAGAATACTATGGGATGTTTGTGGTAGGAGAGAGGGAAGGATGAACAGGCTTTCCTAGAGCAGAGGTTTAAGTTTGCGGTGTAACAAATGTTGAAGAAGTGTGACCTGAAATAAGAGCAGACAGGTGTCCATGTTTCTAAAGAGCAGCTATTAGGGCAGAAGAACTTGAGCCTACAAACACAAAATGCTTCAGAGTAGCTAGGAACTAGAGGCACTGTGTATGGGATTAAGTACACCTTAGCTGCAGCCAAACTCTCATACACTTCTAATTTTCAGTGTTCAGAAAACTGTGGAAAACCTGCACCAGTGACATGTCCCCAAGAGGCATATACTGGATTCAGGGGTTTGTACCTTCAGTGAGACGGTGAACGTGCTGGGAGAAAATAAAGGAGATGGTGCTAGTAGCAGGTATTAAGCACTGGACTCAGGGACTGCCACTGCCAAGTATTTTGCAGCCACGGCTCCATGCCTGCAGATCGAATGCCAGGTTCCATGCCTAACGCTTCCCAACCGCGGCAAACTCGGGGCTATCTGGCAGATGTCCATCAGAGGTACTCAACCACATCTGTGGCGCTGTGACAGGTCGGGGAAACGCGGCAGGTGTGGGGAATGGAGCAGGCTGAATTCCCACGTCTGCTCCTAAGGCATGGGTTGACGTTACCGGTCGGCTGATGTGTCCGCTAGCTGCCACGGAAAGGGGAGGTCCCAGCCCCTCTTCCTAGCCACAGGCTCTCACCCTTCTCTGGCATTCCTCCGTCATTCATCTGACCATGCGGTGAGGTGATGCAGGGAGCTACGCCAGCAGAAAATGAATCATTCATTATGGTAAGGTTAGCTCTTTGGCCAATTAACTCCATGAGTTGCGTTAACAGAGATCCAATGAGTGGCTGTGCTGGCACAAGGGAAACAACGGCGGCCAGTGGGGAACCTGGATAGTCTAGCCAGTAGAGTCACTGAATCATAAAAATTCCTTTGGAAGGGATCTCCAGAGATCATTTGGGCAGACCACCGACGCAAAGCAAGACTATGACTGGCATTACATTGGTGGTTGGAAGCACCAGCTGTTTCAGCTTTAGTTTCTTTGTGTGTGAAATAGGGGTCACCCCACATTGGTGAAGCTAAATAACCGTTTGGTGACGCATCTGGAGATCTGTAGGTGACAAGTACCTCCTTAGCATGAAGGTCTTACAAGACCACGCAATGCTGCTAGGTTGCAAGGATAGGAATTGTGGTTTTCCTGGCCTTTGTGTAAGGTTTGTGATATGGACATGAAGTTTGAAGTGCATGACTGAATTTGTTCAAATAACTGTTGTTGACTTCTAAGCACAGCCTATGGAAAAAATACAACTATGTGTCGTTGAAGAGGGGATGATGCACAGCCCCAAATATTCATCTGTTTCTCAGCAGGTTTAAAACCGGTGATTGCCTGGAAGCTATTCCTGATATGATATGGCTGTCATATTTGTCTACCTAAACACAATGATGTCAGAAAAGAGAGACCTTCTTTGCTCCTTTACAGAAGCTGTTTCAGACTGGATCAGTTATAACCAGTTCCTTAAAAAAAATATTTACTTTTCATCAGAAGTTTACATAACGTGTTCTCCAAAGGAACAAATACTGTGTTTCAGCATAGTTGGAAACATGGGAGATGGAAAAGAAGTTAATGAACAACATTTAAGTCAACATCAAAGCACTTTCTTTCTCTGGTAAATACCCAGAGCATCACGCTGTGATGCAATAAGGAGAAGTTCACGGTCAGTCTCTTTCAGCTTGCTCTTTAGTACATTTTTGAGACCTCCTGCAGAAATCCGGCACTGGCCTTCAAAGAGTTAACTGCAGGCAGGGAGTGTTAATGCATATACACACCTTAGGGTGAGCCTGATCTTATTAGAGAGGTCTGAGTGAGAATTATATTTTAATATATTGTAAATAAATGAAAATGAGAGGAGAAAGAATCCTCTCTAGAGGAAGGAAGGGCCTGGTGACAGATACTGTGGTGTTCTTCAAAAAAGCACTGCCAGGCTGGCAAGAGAACAGAAAGGGGTGTGGGAAGTAAGAGATACCAAAAGGTTGGTGAACTCAGCCCGTGGCAGGGGTCTTGCCTGTGAGTCCTGTGCTGGGGAAGAAACAGAGCTTGGTTTCCTTTCTGGCGATGAGGATCTCCCCAAAAGAAGCCCGCACTACTTGGGTTCAGAACTGGAGACTGCTGGCCAGTGTGAGGACACCTCAGCAGCTGAGCAGACCTGAGGCTGAGTAGGAGTTAACTAAAGGACTGAGTGCTGCAAAGAGCTACATCTTTGTAGATATGCACAAGGAGTTAGTGGTCCATGCAAGGGACAATCCCAGTCCATTTAAGCCTGGTGGGAAGCGTACATAAACCTTTTGCTGCATCTTTTCATTAAATCACAATCTGTAGCCCAGCTCCAACTGCAACAGGAAATAGCAGCAAACTGCCTGCATTCCCCTTCACTAAAGAATATAAAAGCTAGTGGCAGAGATGCAAAAGAGAAAATATCACAGCAAAATCTGGAGAGCTCTGTACGCTTTCATGAAGGGAGGTGGGCAGTGGGGACAAGGCACTTTTTGCCCTAGAACTCTGACAGGTTGGGCACGTGAAATTGGTTATCCCAAGCATATCTAAGAAATGTGCAAATTGGGCATCAGGCTTGTGACTGGAGAACAGCAAATAAAAAATTTCCTGTATTTACAAGTAGTAACAACAGGGTTGCTAGATTTGTAGCAGTAGCATGTAAGGCTTATGAATAGACTTTGGGGGGAAGAATAACATGAAAGAGAGGATAGGAGGGAGAGAGGAAAGTGGAGTAAAATGTAACAAGCTTTTACCAATGTTGGGTCATGTCACATTATTATTTTCAAGATAATGAACTTTCATAGCCAGGCAAAATGTGGTAGATCTCCTCAGCTTTAAGCTGCCATGTGGGGAATTACTAAAGATGTTACTTACATGTTACAATTCTGCTGGCTAAAGGGGAGACAAAAATATATACTGTAAATAGGAGAAGTATCAGCCTGGAGGAAAGCTGATAGTGACATTTCGCAGATATCTTAGGTTAGTCTTAAAACTGATCCTGCTTTAATATATTCATTACTGTCCTCAGCACACAGGTAGGGACACATTGATGCAAGTTGCTGGTAGCATTTAGAGGGCACCATTAGTAAAGGAGGATGAGGATATGCTACACGAAGGGCCAGGTGACCTTGAGAAGTGGAGTAACAGAAGCTTAACAGAAGAAAGAAAAGAAAAGCGGAGCCCTGTGGTTGGGAAGGTAGTGCTGTAAGTTCATCAGTAGCAGAAAAGAGGGGACAGGAAAATGTGGGCATTTAGCCTGACTTCAGGATGATTGACCTGTTAGCATGCAGCGTCTGGAAAAGAAATGCAGTGTCTGATGATGTCTTGAGGAGCAGCAGACCAGGGAAGTGTCAATGGCATTGTTCAGGGAACCAGTATGAGGTCTTCAGTGCTGTTCCCTGGTCTGGTCACCCTGCTCAGGAGAGAGCTTCAGCGGAGGTGAGTGTAGGAAAAGGCTTCTAAGATGAGCAGGAGCCCCTTGCACAGGAGCAGACTAGAGAAGAGTAGCTCTTTTATTCTTGGAAAATGAAGACTAAGGGGGGGGGTAGCAGCAAGGAAAGCCTTCTTTTCTTCTAACAGCACACCCTGTCAGACATTATCAAGTAACAAAACCTGGACAGATTGCACAGTCAGTCTGTCTGAAATGGAGCAGTTCACCCGTGTTTCCACAGCCTGCGTTTGCATTGTGCAGTGATCTGGAAGCCCTAGGCATGGGCCAGTCCCTGCAGGCCCAGCAATGGCCCTCGTTAGGACAAAGGCAGCCCTAGCTGGGCCCATATCAAAAAAAAGGGGGAGAAACCGCAAGGATGAGCAACAGCAATGTGGAGATAATTCCGTCCCCGCTGTGTGGGATGCCGGCATGCACAGCTTGCAGAACTATTAGGTATTTGTGGATGTACCCTTTGAAAAGGAGAGTTGGAGCATGCTGATAAAGTAGCTAAATCTTGAGATCTACTGCAGAGATCTGCCATCACAGATGGATAAAATAAATGGATGTAAAGTCATATGGATGTATGCTGCATGCAGACCCTATGGCAAGGCGGTTTTACTTTAGTGTGCCAGTAAGGGTGCTTAACGAAGTCACATGGCTGGGAGTTGCAGAGGGGGAGGCTGGATTGCAGTCTCTGTTACACAGACCTGAATCTGGAGTGAGTCTGCTGGAGCCAATGAGGTTATACCAGTTGGCTTCCAGCCCAGTAGTTTGGTTCGCTCAACCAACTGTCTTTTCACCTTTGCTCACAAACAGCAGCAGATAAAAGTTGGCCTTGTCTGTACTCTTTTTGGTGACTTAATCCCCAGGACAGGCTTACTTATCAGACCTCTGTACACAAGGCAAAGTTAATTGGCTCAGATCCACCTGAGCGGAGGTCCCTGGAGCTATGCTGATTTTTACCAGAAAACGTTCTGACCTAGTCACTCGATTTCCTTCTTTAAAAGAGCTAGTTGGATTTTTCAGTGAGCTTAAATTAGTGATAAAAGACAGGTCTTTCCTCATTTCATGAGTTAGGAACATATTTATTGTGTGAGTATTTGCTGGGGAGGTGAGAAAGTTGCTCCCAAGCCATTGGGATGTATTTGTTCCATCTCTCCCGCTCTCTAAGACCAGACTGTGTTTGGCTGCAGCAATGTGTGTCCACCTGTGAGTTCCTAAGTGTTGATGTCACAACCCCTGCTTAAGTGGCCTCTGTTTTTATTAATCTTACCTTACAAGATAAATAAATCATCTCAAAAGATAAATAAGCAGAAGCACTGAAAGCATAGAGACTTACAAATGCCGTAAGGTGCAATACTGACTTACTAACAGTAGATGGTACTAATGCATCTCCAGTAACAACAGCTTTCTGATGGATTTGAAAGGCCAAAAGAGGCTTAGATCTGAATCCGCTAAAAATCATACAAGCCAAAGGCTGTAGAATATCATCTCCTCAACATCAGAGGGTGTTTAGCAGCCCAGTCACGGGCGTGTGTCAGTCTGTTGAGCTTTGCTGAGTTCTCAGCTGAAAAACGACCATATAGGAGAGTAGCAGGAAGCATAGCGGTTGTTATGAGACTTTGTGAATTTTAAATCTATTTTCAGGAGTTCATAAAAAATTCTCTCTGGCCTGCACTGGGGAAGCACTCTGAAAAATTACTGCAAAGATATGAAAGGCCAAGGTGGAAAACTTCTGAGATACAGCAGCATGGATTTTTACTCCTTGTTTTAACCTCTTTTACCCTACCAATGTTTTTGTTCCACATTTTAATTATCTCTGAAGGAAATCCTACTCTTCCCTCCCTTTGCATATAGGATCCTGCAAAAGTCATTAAGTCACATTGTTCCATTGCAGTAGGGAGCCCTGGGACCATTTCTATCATCCTTATGCATGTGATTAACACAGATTTTTGTAACGGGTAGCAGTTCACCTGGACCGGTTTCCATGGTGCCGGTAAGCTGGAAGAGTGGGATCTGGCACTGATTTGCTATGAGCTGATGAGAAGTTGAAAGGGAATTTTCGCTATGACCCCTTTGGAGAGGTCACTAGTGCTAATCAATTTCCCTACTGGATTTGAAGCATTCAGGTACTCTTCTTAGACATACCCTCTGAAATTTGCAGTACGGACAGATTAAATGGAGGCGATCGGATTTGCAATGTGACAATTCCTTTCAGCAGCCACTGAAAGGTCAATCAAATACTTGCAAACCAGTATGAACCACTAGACTCCTCAGCTTCTTTAGTGATAAGGTGAACCATGTTTCGGTTTGAAGGCTGCATTGCTACCAGCTAGTGAATGTTCATGTATAGTATAGTTAGAAAGAGATGAAGATCTTAAAGGGTTTTGTCCAGGAATGCCTGGAGTGTAGCTGTCCCAGCCTTTGGGCCGTGGGCTTCTATCAGATTCTCATTTCTAGCCTGTTCTATAAGTTTTATAGTAATCTTCAACTATTCATTAAAACCTGTGAGATATTCAACACCTACTTCTCCTTATTGTGGCAGTGATAGGAACAGAAAACATATTTTCTTTCTCTGTCTGCCACCATTTGCTAATACAGCTTTGCATGATAAAAAGCTGCACCATTTATGTGCACAATGATTGGCAAAGAAATGGTAAAAGCAAATTTACGAATGCCTATTCACTGGTGTACTGAGCATGTTCTTGTATTGCCCTTGAAGTTAGGACTGCTGAGCACTTACAGTTCCTGGTCATTACTTATATCCAGGTACCTGTTGCTAAAAATTTTAGTGATTAAAATCAAAGCTAGTAATCAATCCAGATCCCAATGAAATCAGTGAAAGGTTCCTGTAGATTATATGAGCAAACAGTTTGGTATAGTCTGACCAAATCCCTTTGAAATCAATCCAAGGATGTTTATCCACTTCAGTGGATGAAGACTCAGGGTCTGTTCTCTCTGTACATGCGCACCCTCACCTTTACACCCACATGCATGTGTGTGCACACATAGAACTACAGAAGACAGATCCCTGAAATCCGTTCAGAAACATTTTTGAGGTTAGGACTCGTCTTCAAGGACTTTTGCTTCATCCTAGAACAGTCAAAATTAATAAACTTTTTGTCTAAAAACATACACCAGGTTTCAGCTTAGAAGTCTCTGTCAGAAACAAATGCAATTCATTAGCAATTCAGGGGCTTTTTTTCCCAGATAGCTGTGAAATAAATAATGTAAATATTCTCACTTCCAGACAGGCAAAACGTATTTAAGAAATGGTTAAATATACCCATGAGAGAGCTACCAACCAACACTTTTTTTACTAGTTTTGTTTTGCATTCTTTTCTGACTAGTATGCTCATGACCAGCTGTTTTTAGAGCTAGTAAAAATTCTCAATCTTACATTAGGAAGGTTTTCAGTTACATGATCTGTAGCTACAGTTGTTAGAACACTTGGCATGGCATTTAAAAATGAAAAACTTGTTTTTGTTGAGTGAAGCACCAAAGCTCTGAAATAATATTTCACTGGACTTATAGAAAATGTTTTTGAACTTTGCTCTTAATGACCAAGTGATAGGCAATTTGGTAGGCTGGGAGTTTCCAAGTGTGACTTAGAGTGATGTCAATTTAATCTGCGTGAATATTAGACATTTCAGTGCACTTATATGGGAAGGACTTGCACCCAATTGGCCTTGACCAATATTTCTTTATCTACACTAGGTCATCTCACCCAAGAGTTAACCCCCATACTGGTGAAGTACACAAGCAACAAGAATATCCCTTGTCTTTGTTGATCAACTTAAATGGGGAAGCTAGCAAAGTTTAGTCAAATCCTAGCAAGTTTCGCTCGTAACTGTGCACTGCCTGGGCAGAAATTACCTATCTTGTGTACCATCAGTCTCTGCCAGGCGGCTTGTACAAATCTCTGTCTCTATTACAGAAGCGAGCACAATAAGAAGCGTGTTTGGACTACAGTGATAGAGAAACTGGGACTTACAATGGTGCAGTAGCTTGTTGCTCTCTCAGATTACTGCAGACTCCAGAGGGAAAATAAATGGTGAGAGTTAAAGGAATGTATGAAATTCAGAAAGGCTACAGGAAAAAACAGCCTGCCATTCTCAGAGCAACAGAACTAATGAAATAAGGATCGATGATTAGATCTACTACCAAGATTCATTAGGCAGGATCATTTCAGGATTCCTGAAACAAGGTGGAGGACACAAATGCCAGTATTGGCAGTACCACGTCTTCCCCAGGTGCCCATGAGGAAAGCAGGTCTTAAAAGAGCACCAAGCTGGGCCAGCCTGCTTTGCCCCTTCCATATGGATGTTTTTGCAGAACAGGGGAAAATCTCTGTCCTTCTGCCAGCCCCGGTGACATGGCAGTGAACAGGAAAACTAATGGCCCAGCTTCAGCCAGTCAGGAGAGCACCTCTGACTGTGGCTCTGGCCCCTGCAGGGACCAAAGCATCTTACAGCTAGCAGCAATTGAAGCCAGCTCTGCCCTTGGCACCCACCTCCCAGGACTTGGTGCCTCTTGCAGCACTTAGCACTTTCTCCAGCAGGCTCTGCCCTACATACTGCGCTTTTGGTGCACCCTGCACGGTATGAGGGTCCAGGAGGTGCTGGGAGCAGGTGAGGCTGGAAAACAGGAGAAGGAAAAGGCAGTGAGGACCCTGCTCATCTAAGGGTGAGGATGTGTGGGGAAGGTCCCTCGCTCAGTGTGCACCCAGTCATGCCATCCTCCTTGCCTCTTCAGCCCTGGACTTCAGTGCTGCCTGTAGCCCCTCTAGCATTGGGCCATCTCTATCCTTCAGTTGCCCACCAGTCTGCTACCCAAAACACTGGGACGCTCCCCACAGAGGTGGGACCAGCCTACAAGTGCTTCTTGCTGGTGTTACAAGCCCCATCTCCCCTCCTTGAGCCCAGCGATCTGAAGGTACTGGCAAGCGCTCAGGTGGTGCTTGGCCCTTGCTGGGCTGGCAAAGCCCCATCTACAGTGTGGCCCAGGGGCTGGGGGACACTGCCAGCATGCCGAGGGGACAGCCCTGCAGATCTGGTGTTCGCTGGTGGAAAAGGGAGCTCACTGGCCCATCACAAATTCCCTGTGATTAACTCCCAGCCCTACTATTTACTCCTTGAAAATCATTCCTGGCTGTGTGCTATAGTCACAGTCTCCATATAAACATTCAGAAAATAAAGCTACACAGCCAAAATGGATCAGCATAAGCAGTGTCAAAGTATCCGGCTGATGGTTTTAATTTTAGGGCAGAAGTAGCCATTACTTTGCATATGAGTGGACAGAGGATGCAAAATCCATAGGGAAACCGAACATTTATCTTCACATTCAGACATCACTGTTTGTCTCCTCTTAACCAATATTACGACTAAAAGGATCAAGTAAGTTAAATATCAGTGGGCCTGGCTGAGATTTTGTTGTGGTTGTATAATAAGAAATATGGCATATTCCTGCTTTTTTTGAACTGAGAGTCAGATGGAGTGTAACTAACATTTGGCATGGTACCACTAGTCAAGTTAAATACGCTGAAGTGGAACGGGGGGAAATCGGGAGGAATAATTTGATCCCACAACTGTGACTTACAGGCTGGAAGCAGGACAGTATGGAGACGTGACAGTTCCCTGACAGTTACTTTTCTCCTGCCATAGACAGTTGTAACAATTACACTTACACTTAATTACTGCACTTAGACTGTGGTAGGCTAAAGCACTCAGTAGGATAGGAGGTGTTAAGAAGCAGAATGCGGTTTATATTTAGAAAATCCCCTTGAGAAATATCCTTATTTCACACTTATTATTAGAAAAGCCAGCTTTGGAGAGAAAATCTTTGCTTCCATGACTGGAACCAGTGTCTTCTGCAAGAAGCAAGTGTATAGAAATCTCTCTTACGGGGACATCGACATTCCATCTGCTCTGAAAATCTAGTAGCTGCTGAGTCATCTCCCATGCTATGTATATTTGACATAATTTTTAAAGGCTATCAATACTGGGGCACTGCACGCTTAACAGATAGGGGGTTTTATCTTATTTCATTTTCCTGTGAGCCTGAAAGTAAATACCTGTCTCATCCTGCTACTGTTAAATTCAATGTCTAAAGTCCTTGTTTGCTCCTATGGTGGAGGATTTAACATTGCAAACTTAAATCATTGAAATAAGTGACCCATAGTGATACGAGGCACACATCCAACAGGCAGAAGGTCATTTTCTTTGTAAGCTGTTTATAGGTGTGAATTAAGATGCCTGCAAAAAATGCTTTACCATTTCTTCCAGATTCATCCATGTAGCAAAATACATGCAGAGCAAGCAGAGTTTGTAGAGGGAGGACTGGAGCAAAAAAATTACAAATAGCGTATCATGCAGCTCACAGTCTTGGCTGAAGCTGTCAGCACCCAACAGTTTCTGTTGTGCTGCTCATGGGCTGAGATTTTTGGTATCCTGTGCTCATTGTGCACCTTGTGTGTTGGGCTCCTTTGAAAATTTGGGTACTTGTTTTCCTGCCTAATTGGAAGCAGAACTCATTTGAAAATATATTCGCTTTTCCTCCAGGGATGGTGCTATACCAAAAAACAGTGTGTGCTTTGGCTTAATTTAATAAGTCATAATCTCTTCTCATATTTTATTACATTTTAGTGCGAGGTGATTTTTTCCAGAGATGACTCAAAATAATACAAAAGAAACAAGCTTGTCCTGTGAACAAAACATGAATTATAGTTGATAAAATCAAGACAGTTTGAAGGCTTGCCAGCACAAAGAATGAACTCCCTCAGATTCCTAACTTACAGAGTAATGTTAGCAACCCCAAACTTCCCTAGTAATTCTGAAGTTGAAAGGAAGCTTAAGGATACTCTAAGGACACAAACAGAAAGAAAAAATTTCCTGTTAACACAGAAAAGAATTGCTGTGAAATGAGGAAATGAATAAGGTGATTTCTGCTGTTTTGATGAAGACCCACAGCTTACAGTGCTCTTGGACACACTTAGCCTGTGCCTTTTAGCTGTGGGTGTTGTTATGCTCATTGGGAACTGCCATCTCAAAAAAGTATGTAATGCTCTGTGTGGAAATGTGAGCATAAGCAGAATGAGGTGTTCACTTGGTTTTCTGAGTTCTTTGCATGGGGGATATTGTGCTGAAGTTCTGTAGACTGCGTTATCTCACAGCTCCTTGCCAGGTGCTGTTCAAGATGTGAGCTTTAGCTTTTAAAGCCATTTATGGCTGGAATACAGCACACTGTGCCAGCTCAGGCTGCAAGCCTTCAGAAGGAGGTGTAAATTCAGCATGCAGCTAGAACTGAGCATTCAAAGATTTACACTGTGGGCCTCACGTGATTTGGTACCCTAGTGGTGCTGTTGGTTTATTTTAATGCTGGAGAGCACCTCTCAATCTGTTTTTTCTACAAAAGGAAATGAAACTGATTCAAAGAATTAATATATTGGGTTTTTCAATGAACTGAATTAATGTTTAAGGATCCCAATAAATTCCTAAAAATTCATCCTACAAAAACCTATAGAAGAATCTCTTTGTCCTCATCAGTTTCTCTGTAGCAGAATGCAAGGTGTCAAAGGATTTCAGTGGACATCTTGTGAGATGAAACCAGCCCCAGCTCAGTAAAAAATAAAAGAATGTATGTAAGCACTTTTACATTAAGGACATGCTTAAAAGTTTTGGATGTAGGTATTGTGCCTAAAGTGGAACTGGTGTTTTGCTAAACAGTTTTAGGTGTGAAAGAGACAATTGCATAAAGCGTGTGAGGCTCTGTCTCAGCAAAGCACTTCAGGATGTTCTCAGGAACTTTCTCACACTGGAACTTCTTCCACAGTGCATATGACATATGGTCTTGGTATTTTTAGAATGACAAATAACGCAGAAGACTGTTCTTACACCATGGCAGATAGTTCATTTTTCTAGATGCCTTACATTATAGTTTTCAGTAGGTACCCACTGGCTCTGAACCTCAGTGCCATCTGCACGGTTTGAGGGCTACCTAATCACCATGCATCTCTGCCTCATGCTTTAGAGACACGTTCTTGAACATTCCCCCAGTTTGATTTCTGTTGGTGTATTTTGGGCCTCTCCAAAATTGTAATTCTCAGAAATTAGACACCTTCAGCCACTGGCAATATTTAAAAATGTCTGAAGATCATATTCCAGACTTCTTTTGTAGCCTTGGGCAAGTTGCTTAACCTCTCTATAGCTTCAGTTTCTTCACCTGAAAAGGAGGGAGAATATCTATGTTGTATGCCTGCTGTGCAGCTTAATTCAGAAATGTGAGCAGGAGGTGCTCTGAACTCCTGGGGTGCAGAATGCAATTAAGCTACAAAATATTATTAGTACCGGTATTAGTATTAAATAACAATATATATTTATTATAAATATACCATTCTCCTACTCCATGCAGTACTATCTAAAAGACCATTCACACTAGAGACAGACATGCTCTGTGTGGTATGGGTGAAGTCATTTTGACATTGGCTTATGTTGGGCCAGAATTTCACTTCGTGGCCAATCTTAAACCTGTGTAAACCAGTGGAAGATCAAGGCTTCTATACTGTGAAAATGCAAGTTGCCCTTGATTTTTGTATACCCTACAGAACCACTTATTAGGCTTAAAATAAATTTACAAGGAGAAAAAACATAACTATGCGTTTCAAATCAGTTTAATATTGCTGTCATTAAATATACTTTAGTCTTACGAAAAAATTGCAAAGATTATTTCAGTGGAAAGATTAATCAAGCTTCAGAAATATCCCAGAGTCAAAGATACTTATTGCAACTGCTATCTGAAATCAGTATGTACTTTCCAAACTCTTCAGAGGACTGGTCCCTACTCCAAAGAATTTAAAGCCTAAGATGAGGAGAGAGAAATCCCTGAAACAAAAAAATAGCCTCTCAGTGTTTTTCAGATACTGAGACTGGAATTGGTCGAAGTTGATGGCAGTCTACTAATGACTCTCTTATCCTTTAGGATTTTGTTAAAAAAAAAGACTGCAACACAAATGAGACTGAGAGCGTACAAAATCTGAGATGAGGAATCAGTTCTCCACTGCCACATTTTTAGCCTGAGAAGTACATAGCTACAATTTGAGGCAGACTTTTCAGTTCTTCTTGTAGAAGTGTAATAGTGGTTATTTTAAATGCACGCATCATACTGAAAGGATGGTGGAATGGATGCTTTCTAGTTCAAGGTCTGCTGCTGAAAACATTTTCTGCTTTATTAGCTGTATGCCTGCTGTGATGTCTCATAGTGCTCAGTGAGAGTACTCTTGGGTGCCAGGATTTGCAGAATTCGGGCCAGAACAGAATGTAAGATTAGGTTCTGAACAGGCGCAAGTAGACAAACTGCAGGTGTGTAGAAGGTAGCAAAACTGCACTAGTTGCTGCCTGCTTACCACCTCCTGATGTCACTTGGAGTTTTTCCCTTCAGCCTGTTGCTGCAACATGTAGACCTAATAAATCACTTTTTTACATCTTATGCACCAGCCAGATCTCTGCTCTGTTTAGCTCACTAACAGTTAATATTTGTGAGCCATTTTCTCCAACAAAGGCAGCCGCACTTTCATGGAGAAACTCTTTATCAGCCTGGCCACTTGTGAACTCCTTAGCATCTGATCTGATGCAGACAGTGCTCCTGATAAAATCAATTGCTGTATTGATGGAGTAGCAACCTGAGGGACTGGGCCCTGGACTGGGATAACACAGCTGAGAGATGAAGTCAGTGATTGAAATGCTTTCAGTAGAGTTAGGAGCCATCCCTTAAGACAGGAGATTTTCTGCAGACCAGAGATTTTAGATGTCCTCATACGAACTCTGATGTATGGACAATTCACCCCTAAATCAGTATCTCCTCATCCTATAAACATGGGTCTCAAAGTTCTCACTGTGACTGAACTCCCACGAAGGACCTGGAGGTGCTGCCTTTCATGCTTCCACACAGTTGTGTTGTCCATTAGGTGAAACATTGGCTCCCTTCAGCACAGAACAGTGCAGCTCATGGGCTCCTTTGACAGAGTGAGTCTCCCTGGAGTGACTGGGAACAGCAGGACCTGAGAGTTACCCTGGGTTGTGCTACCAGAGCCATGACAACCCTTTGCTCTCCTGGCCATGAGGAAAGGCAGCTGTAATTGCTGCAGCTCTCCAAATCTTTTCAATGCCTGTGTGACATTTTCATCTTTTAGTCTTTCAGAAGTAGCCCTGAAAACGAGCACCGCCAACCCAGAAAAAACAATGGTTTAATCTCCATGGTCATCCAAGGGGCAAAACAAACTTGGAGCACTCCAGAAGCTGGGCTGCATAACCTCTCTGCTTCATGCCAATGTGACCACCCTCTGGAGACCTCACAGATTCATCCCTCGCCTTCGTTAACCAGCTTTATCTAGCAGCATGACTGGGGTCAGTTACACTTACTAAAACTCCTGACCTTGGACAAAGCCTCACTGATCCCCTCAGCAGGACAACATCCTTTTTCGATACTGACAAAAGACCTGATTCTGTCCACTGCTACACACTTTGGTTGGGTGAAAATCTGTGTGGACATACTTCTTCTGGTGTATGAGAGGCTTGTCTGAGTTTAGCTTAAAGTGAAGCTCAAAGAGACATCATCTCTGGGTATTTTTCTACCCTGCAAAAAAATATTGACTTACTTAACTGTGCTTTCTCTGTTTAGTGTGCCAATATTTTGACCTGGTGTGTGGGCCACAGGACGTGTTCTTAGGTAAGTGCTCAAAAAACCTTTCTTTTCCTCTGTGGGACCTTTCTTGCCAGGGGATTCAGGTGGTCAGCTACTGTGATAAGCCAGGATCAGATATCCATCTCTGAATCCAATTGTGCTAAAAAAAAAAGGCCTATTGTCTCTCAGTCTTTCCTCCTCTCCCAGTTGTTTGTCAGTGCCTCCCTGCCAGATGTTATCACATCCTCAGATTGTTTGCAGAGATGTTCAGAAGAGGGTCCTTAAGTTGCTTCTGACAAAACCCTCTGGGTTAGCAAAGAGCTATTACTTAAGCCATCTGAAGTAAACCTGTCTTGTTTTGATTGACAGGGATTGTGCATGCTTAAAAGATCAGCCCTTAAGAGGCCATGGCTGTGTGTCCTGCCTGCCTGCTCCTCTGGTGGCAGGGCAGTGGCAGGTAGGTGGAGACAGTACCCACTCATGAATCTGCAGGGAGCACATCTGCCCAACATCCCAGCGCAACTCCTCAGCCTCGCTGACACCAGTGGTGGTGGGCTGGGACTCCTGGGCTTTGTTCCTTTTTTAGATGCTGGCCTGCTACATAGTCTTGAGCTCATCAACTGTCTATGCCTCAGTTTCTGCATCAAGGGATAATCATCTTCACAGCAGGAAGACTGTGAGAGTTAATTGTAGAGTGATTTGATCCCCTTGGTGCCAAGCTGCAGGCGACTGGTGCTTCTTCTGCACTTCATAAGAATTAACTTTTTTTTCCTTTCTGATATCTTGAGTAAATGAAAAGCCAAATTTGTGTTCACAATGGGAAACTACACTTCACTTTGAAGAATGTTGTTTATTCTGATGACTCACTATCGGGATTGCTGCTATGTTAAGTGGCCCAGCAAGGAATCCTCCTTCTCAGGCCTCATCATAACAAGGACACCATTCCCAGGATCAATGCATCAAACTATTCAGCTGTCCACATGGAGGGCTAAAATCTGCTGTCTGGGTGCCTGTGAAATTCAGTTCAACTTTGTATTGCTGGGTAAGGTTATCAGGAGTGCTCCCTTGGACCAGTATTGCCAGACGCCTGTTAGCTACTGCTACCTCTGATCACTTCCCCGCTTGCCACGCAGTGAGCCCCAGGAACAGCTCACACTATCTCAAGTATAGTCAATTAAAACTCACATCAGCTTCTCAGAGAGACCGACACGAGTAACACTGGTGTAAGCAATAGCAGGCCTGGCTTCTTATCTGGAATTATTCTAACTTTATTTGTGGCCATAGAGTGATATTAGTTCTTGCAATGCGGAAGAAAAAAGTGGTTGTTACATGCTAGCTGGGTTGCTAAGACTCTAATGTAGGCAAGAGAAATCGATAGAACACCCTATCAGTGAGAACAGCAGAAAGGAAGAGTCCCCTTCCAACACTGACACAAGTTAAGAACACCTTTTCTCCTCCTGACAACAGGCACATAAAGCCGTGTTCTGTAATGTTGTACGAAACTAAGGCCATAGCTCTGCAGTATAAACCCTTCATCAGCAATGCCAGCTTGAGGAGTTCCCACCCCCGGGTCACTCCAGTGACAAAGCATGGTCCCTCAAGTGGTCATCTCTGTTGGCAGCAAACCATAGTGCAGAGCCAGGAGCAAACAGTCAGGGGTCATTTCACTCTTGAAGAAAACAGAGTGCGCCTGCTATGATGGTGCACAGCTGGCTTGCTCCCCGGTTTGGCTGATGTTCCTCCTTACACCACCGGCTTTGTAGAGCAGTATTGCATATGTGTGGGTATATATAATCTGTAATATGGTTTGAGTAACTCTTCCAAGTGGAATAGCTGGGGTAGGGCAGTGCTGCTTATGTGGCTGGAAGAATCTAGAATTGAGACTCTAAAACGAAAATTAACAACTATTGCTTGGTGGAAAGTCAGTGGCAAAGTGAGTGGTTTTGTAACACTGCTATAGTCCAGCAGTTAAAAATCTATTTTCAAGCAAGTATCCTTCCAGAAAATTCTCACTCCTCAAATTATTATAAGATGCTTTCAGCTCTCCCAAGACGATATGATGGATGGTGAGAAAAGCAAATTAAACATACTGAGTTTAAGCTGGTTTACTGCTTAACTGTATCCTCTACTGGGTTTACTGTTTTTTATTTTAAGCTGCAAAAGGGTTATTACCATCTTAAAGCTGGGAGCTCCAGTCTCCAAATCCCTATAACATCATGCGAAAGTAAATGGGACAGTTAACTGACAGATGCTGTCGTAACGTACCCGCTGGAAGCTCACACAAGCTTCTGACACTAAAATCCTTCCTCTGAAGGCACAGAACCAAATCCTGTCACCACCTGAGGCAAAGACACTTTGACCGCAGCAGCTTTGGGTGCAGCTATGTCCATACCACCAGCTGCAGTTACGGGCCAGCCCTTACCTTCTCTGTATCCAAAGGGCACCTTACCCTCTTGGTGTCTGCCTGAGCAGTCACAGCGGGACAGCCCCTCTCTTGATTGAAATCTGTAAGAGGAGACGCCGAGATGGTGGGGGGAGGGTGGGAGGTGGGATTTCTCAGAGAAGCCCAACCCAATTGATTGCCTCAAGGGTGGGTTGGGATTGCAGGAGTATCTCCTGGCAGCCTCCTACCAATGGGGACCATCCACTCTGGTCCTTGGAGGCTGTCTGTCCTTCTCTCGTCTCCTCCTCTGTGCCAGGGCTGCTTTGGAGCAGTGTTGCCAGACGCCTGTTAGCTGCTGCTACCTCTGATTGCTTCCACGCTTGCCACGCAGTGAGCCCCAGGAGCAGCTCACACTACCTCGAGTGACATTAGTTAACTGCTCTTTCTTCCTCTCTCCACGGCTGTCTCCATGGCCACTGTCACCTTGGCATGGGTTTGCTGTGGCAGCAGGGTTCCTCCTTCCCCAGCAGGACGGAGCCAGGGGACAGGACTTGGGGCAGGGAGGACAGTGTGGGAAGCCTTTTCCCCTCCTACCCTTGTCCCAGTGTGCAGTCCAGGCTGCTCATCTGTTTTTCTGACACATTTCTCCTTGCTCCCTACAAAGGCTCATTTTCTCAGGCCGATTTCAGAAGCAGTGGGAGATGCCGATGTGAAGCCAGCGCTGTAAAAGCACACTGAAACCTAGCTTAGACTTGGAGCCTGGCCTAGCCAGATCAGCAATAAAATTTTCAAAAGGAGTAAGGAAAAAAGCTATTTCCCATCACAGGAGCAGTGGGGTGTTTTCCATGGGAACAACGATGTTCTGGTTAAGTTCTAAGAACTTTTCTAATTATTAGGCCAAACCAATGTGAAAGCTGATGTCAGCAGGAAGAGCTGATGGGAGGAATTATAATTGTGTCTGGGGCCATATGAAAGCATTATACCACGTCTTGCTCCAGACTTCCCATGAGTCATTTTCCTCCTGGTCAGGATTTTGTACTGAAGTACAGACTGGCAGTTGTCTGGATCTTTGCTTGTGCCAAAACTGCTGCGAAGTTGGTTTTGTTTGGTTTTTTTCCAGTGCCACTGTGAGAAGTACCATCAATAGAATTTCTTTGCTGTGGAGGGAGCATCAAGCAAGGCGTCACACTGCATGGGGCAGTAGTTGCAACACTTGCTGCTGATTTATTGTCCGCAAGTTCTCTTGTGGAAAGAGTGCTTCCTCAGTTCCATCCATAAAACTCCAATGGTTTCAGGAGGAATTATGGCTGCTTGCCACTTCTGAGTATCTGCCTCTGAGCACTTAGGTCTTTAATTGTATGTAGATTTTCTGCAGAAGCCTATTTACTGCAGAGACCTACTTTTAGACACCACACTGCAGGACTCTTCCCAAATTATACTGCACTTTCCATCTTTAAAGCTGACATAACAGTTTTGCCCCTCCCTTGATTAGAAGGCATTTTCAAAAGCAGACCCACCAAGTGATCTACCTCTCTCCTTGCCTTTCCGCTCACCCCAGCTCCTCATGGCATCACTGGAGAAGTATCTCCTGTTTTCAGATGGAGCTGGATTGGACTCCAGGATAATCTGAAGAGACAGAGTCACCAATTTATTGATGCTGTCAACAGGTGAAACAGGTTACAAGACTGTGTAAATCTAAATTTTGTAGGAAGCAACAAAGCAAGCAGTTATGTCATGGAAAATGGGCAAAGCCTGAAAATGATCCGACAGTTGTGTCAAGTACTTCCCGCTACAGTCTTCAAATCAGAGAGAAAAACCCACCAGCTACCTTCTGATCCGTGTTGTTCGTGTCCATATGATGAGTTAAGCCACCGCGCTGGCATCAGCCGCACTCATTCACAGCTGTATGGTACTTGCTGAATCCTCGTGCAGTCTTTCCGGTGCATAATCTGGAAGGCTTTGTTATATGTCAAGCCTGCTTAAATGTTCATGCACTTAAAATGTTCAAAGGCTTCTGTCACACCCACAAAGCACTGGCAGAGCTCCCCTTCCTCAAACTTCTCCTAGGCTGCTCTGGGAGAGGCTTGACTTTTCAGCCACCGTGGGTGTCAAGCGTGTGCGCTGAAGAGCCTGAGCTCAGCCCTGGTATGAGGTCTTTGTTCCCACTTGAGCACAGATTCCCAGGCTCAGCCTTGTGGATGCTCAGGACTTTTCAGTTCATGCATGCAAGAATATGTGCTTGCACAAAATTCACTAGCTTTGCACAGGGTTTTAAAGCGTAATTGCTTTTTACTTTGTAGCACAAAAATACATGAATCTACAAAAAAGAAAAGAAAAAAAAAGCAACAACAAAAAAATCTCAGTTTCCTGCCTTTGTTTCTTTACCACCATGGGCATTACCCAGTCTCTCACAAGTTGATCAGTTTTTCTTTGCAGTTCATCTTAGGACTTCTGAGCCCTTCAGTCTTTTTCAGCTCTGCCTCTTGGCTGGTACCTCAGCTCAACCAGAAGATGAATGATGAAAAAGCATTTCCTTCTTCTGCCCTGTCTTCTGCTCCAAACCATGTGTATTTTGCTGCATGTGTGTTTCTATATCCCAAAGACTGACATATCTTGAGTTATGTATTTGTTTCTGATAATTTTCTCTGCTGCAAACAGCAGTCCTCTGCACAAGAGCTGGAAGAAGTGACTTTTCCTGCTCCATCTTATCTTCTTCTGGCAGTAACTCCTGAAACAGATAAGCCTCCTTCCATCAGTCCTTCGCTGTTTTCTGATGCAAATTCATCAAACTGGAATTAAAATTCATCCTGCTGCAGTATGTGGTGGTTTCCCTCTCGACAGTTTTCTGAGTGAGAGCAGCAAGTGTGAAAGTGTTGAAAAGCAGCCTGCAGTGCTCCGTGTCAGCTGTAGCTCTCTAGCAGGAAACACTGCTGTAACGAGATCAAAAACCGATATTAGCATGGAGTCCAGGGCAATGCTGCCTATTCTTTCCGTTCTGTTAGAGAACATGCTATTTTCTTGCTTCATTGCTTCATCTGTAGCGCACTGGCAGTGGTGACTGTCATTATTATTATTAAGGAATAGTCTATTATGCTTTTCAGTGGAAAACTGGATTCTTGACAAAATCGTTTTGCTTAAAGTTTTGTCTTTGGTGGGAAAATTTCACTTTTTTAAATAAAAATGATTCAAAGAAATGCCTGCAACCTTTAGAAAGTATTTCTTTAGTGCAATGTTGTTAATTTTTATGGGACAGAGGGACAGATGTGTTTATATTTTCTGTCTGTTTATGTGGCTCACTATTATAGCACCGACTCTTGTGGTTCTTCAGAATACCATTCAAGTGCCAAAGAATGAACAGAGGGCCAGTATCTATTTCACAGTTTTATCGGGATAAATCCATGCTAGCACCACAGAAGGCAAGGCAGTTTCTTTGTATATATGTCAGTCTATCCACAGGGCTTCTTGACTGGTTTAGCACTGAGGGCAGAGCTCCCTAGTGAAGACATGGCTTGTATTGGCAGAATAATAGTAATCTTTTGCCAATATACTTCAAACTAGTTTCACATACTGCATAAACTATGTCTGGAAGAAAACTAGTTTCTGCTGACACTGCTTTTGTCAGAAGAAGAAAAATACCCAGCCTCTGACCGAGACAGTCGTATGACCAGACGTGTTACGTGCAGGCAAGGGCTCAGATGCAGCGTCTGGTCCTGACTGCCACCTGGCTAGCCCTGTGAAGGGTTTTCTGCTCTGCGTGCCCCGTTGTAGTAAAACCAAGTTACACCGCTTCCCAGTCCCTGGATACTTGCGTCAAAATTATAAAAGTGCAGGCCTATTTGGTAGGTAAAGCAAGTCCCCTACTGTCTGTGGTTCTGAGGTGAACAGCTAGGTTCAGCGCCGCAACCTGCCGGCAGAGTAACGGTCTGTCTTCTTGGTGATAAGCCAGAAAACCCTGGAGTTGCTCCTGGCACCTTCTGAAGTGCAATCTAAGGTGCATGTCAGCACTGATTAAATGGAAGCTTTATGGAAGGCGGTTTGGGCCTTGATTATTTCAGAAGCACCAGTAGTCAGGGAACTGGATCACTTGAGCTGTCAGCTGGGTGATTTAGTACAACTCCTATGGGGAATAATGAAGGTTGTGATAAACTGCAGTGTAAGAAGCCGGTAAATAACTTTTATGGTAGGACTGTATTTGGAAACACTAAATAATGGCAACTAGTGTCACAGATCTTAAGGAAAGATGCTTTCCAGAGTTATATATTTAAATGGAGATAGTGGGTCTAAGCTGTTCTTTGGGAACTCAGTCGAAATCGATAGAACGACTTCAAGGTTGATTTAAGAAACGAAAACACCATCAGTGATGTTACATTTTTATTGAGAACATGAAACAATTAACTCCTTTGGAGAGGAGGAGTAAATGTATTTATGTTAATGCTGATTTATTACTTTATTACTGCTATAACACAAAACAAGACTTTTATTTGTCTTGGCCTATTTATTAGTTCTTTTTATCATGAAGCCCACACAAATGAAGAGAGACATTTGTTATGTTCTTTGTATTTCACAATGCATAATTCAAATCTTGAAACACTGTTTTCCAGAAGAAATACACATTTATTTTTAATACTTTTCTCTAATTTGATTTTCTATGGGTTATTTTAAGAACTGGTCAGATTTGGATCTTTATTTTTATTGTTTTTAAATTCAGAACACTCTCAAAATTAATGTCCAGTGGAAAACTAAATCTCATGTTCTAGATGTAGACAGATTAGATCAATAGATTCTTACTAAAAATTATACTTGAGATTCCTTTTACATTTTCATGAGCCAATCTTCTTTCCTACTCTAGCAAAGTTTTCAGAGTGTATAACTGAAGTGACTCAGAAACACTATTTGCTTTTGGCATGCTATACCAGGGATGCTGTACACGGGACGGGTGCTTGTGTTGACTGTAATTTGAATCTGGTTTGATGACACTCAAAGTGTCCGTACACTTGGAGAGAACTTCTCAAAAAATCTCTCTGCACCAGTCACAGGGCTCTTTTCTCTGCTTCCCCGCGCTTGGGGCCCTTGGGGAGCGCAGGAAGCTGGCATTTGATTCTCTTGGGGCCTGTACTGACAGGTGCCTGACTGTGGCATGCCGATGGATGATGGAGGACCGGGTGTGTGCTGAGCCATCAGTCTGATCCTGTTGCAGTTAGCTGGTGCCCAAGTTTGCTCTGACTTCAGAGAGGGCTCTGGGGCTGTTCTGCAGGCAGTAGGAGCTCTGGATGTTTGAGGCCGGAATCAGTGGCCGTGACCACTGCCTGATCCCTGTGGCACTTATTTTGCTCATCGGCTGTGTAAATCCTCTGGAGACTTTGTTTTTCTGAGTCCTTGTTATTTACTGGAGTGAACTTACCACCAGTGAAAGGTCTTGCTTTGACTGCCTCACATACCAACATCCAGCCCACCGTGCAGCTCTCGGATGCTTTGCTGTATACCATGACGATGCCTAGAGATCTATATAGTGCCGGCCCTTTGCTTTTTCTGATGAGTTTTTGTCTCCCTTTGCAGTGTCCATAGCCAGCTAGAGCACAGTGGTGTGGGCTCTCATGGTGTTGCAGAATCTGGGGACTCCAAGAGCATGATATGCAATTTAGGACAGGTCAGAGAGAAGCTTTATTAATGATCATAGTGAGAGAACATTCAGAGAGCTTGTCCCCCTCTGCTCTCATGTTCTCTGCCAAGCGATTGCAGACACTCAGCCCATACAATATTTCAGAAAACAATGTTTTCTGGAAGGTGAAGAATGTATTTCTTCAGGTCAAGAAAACAGCCATTTCAGTGTGAACAAAGGCAGGTATCCACCCCTGGGAGGGATGGACTCCTTAAATAGCATGCTAACCACCACCATTCTAAGAAGGAATCAGACAGTAAATAGTGTAACAATATGGAGAGCCTATAGGAGTGGTACCCAGTATTATCTTAGCTCAGAAGTGGGGAGCTGGAAACAATTACCGACCTAGCTTTTAGTCAAGGGGAATGTTAGTATAAATTTCTTAGCCAGACCTCTCAAATCTTAAATATTAGTAATTTTACCACTACAGAGGTAGTGTGGGGTAGGTGGTGTTTTTCTTAGGCTGCGATGAATTTGCAAGAAGTGTTGAAACTCCTTCACTGTACCCCCTGCAAAGAAGAGATTTGAAGATCAGAATTATTAGAAAAGTGTCAGAAAATGTGACTAGTAGCAGGGAGCTGTTATGGCTTATGAAGTGGCATAAGGAGACTCAGGGATGCCAGGAGGGTGCAAAAGCAGTTAGTGCAATGCTTGCTCTCTGCCTTTTGACTCTCTGGAAGACAGCTGAAATCTGGGAACACGATGGTCAGCTCTGTGACCCCTCACTTCAGCTCTGTGGTTTTGGCTTATGAGTCCCAGGCAGCTTCTGACTGACTAAAGCCAGGTACTATAAACTACAATCACTAACTATAAAAATATTATTTTCTGCAAATATACAGGATTACTAGATGACATCCTATGTGAAGTTTTGTTTAGGGCCAATCAGGGATTCTTTGATGTAGCTTTTTTCTTTTGCTATTTTTCCCCTCAGAAAAATTTTAATTTTTCAAAATTCAAATTATTCATAAACAAGGATCCTTTTCCATTACTCTTCTAACTCAGCCAAAGCATGGAACTGCTTTTTCAGAATGTGCATGACAAGATGTTTTTACGTTTTTAACCAGAAATCTTCCTATTTTTATTTCAATTGAATTCACTTTCTACTTTGAAGTTTCAAGACAGTGGAGATCAGAAAATTTAAATGAAAAAAACTGAAACAGAAACAAAATGTTTAAAAATAATGATAGCGAAAGACCCTGAGTGACCTAACTTGAATATTTTGTTCAGCTTTCAGTTTGCAAAATTTCCAAGTTTTCTTTATTTGCCTGCACTGCTGGCACAAAGCATTGACAAAGCAGGATTCCTTGCTTAGTGCAGAGGTACCTCCTGCCCTGCAGGACAAGCATGTAAAAATATGACATAGCAAAGCCATCCCTGGGGAACAGGACTTAAATTGGGGTCCAGCGTGTGTTCTGGCATTTCCAACAATTTTGTGAAGTAGCAAGTTTTTCCTGTCTCTTTATTCCTGCCTCCCTTGAACTACAGGAAATAATAATTTACTTGGATGAAATTAGCAAAAGGTTTTTCACAGGTACATGCAGGGATTCAGACAGTAGTAGCATACATAATGTATGTGAGAATATAAGAGAATAAGAGAAGGTTAGAAAATTGGCTATTGCAGTTCTGTAATTCTTCATCCATTCATTCAATTTAGTTGTTCCTTTCTAGAAACTAGCTGTTTCTAGTCTCCTCTGCCTTGCCCTTCAGTAATGCTGCTGCTGTGTGCAGAGCCAGCCCCATCCCTGAGCAGCCGTGAGTTTCTGAGATCTCACGACTCAGCCAAGGCAGTGCCCCTCATCGGGCGAGGCGGTAGGTTTTGCTTCTGCCTGGGTACAGACCTGCAATGTGGATGTGCAATGTCCTGGCAAAAAGAAATGCAGCTCAAGCCAATGTGATATAGCCCAGAAAACCTGTACACAGGTAAAGTAATGCACTTATCCACTGCTCTGGGTTATGCTGTCATTCTGTAGCAAGACAAATTAGTACACTCGGAAGCAATCAGAAGTAATTACTCTTTAAGAAACAATAGGCATCACTCTGTGGCTTCTATCTGACAGCTAAAGAACTTGGCTTCCTGTGAAAAACCCATACAGCTTAATCTTCCTGTGTCAGATCATATTTCCCTGTCTTCTCTTAGTAAATGTTTACATTGCTGCAGTAAAAGGGGCACTGCATGATCTTGGCTAACAGGGAACTGTGTGTTTAGAGATAGTAATGGGATCCAGCATCTTTCAGCTATCACTCTCAAAGAGGTTTGCAGGCGCAGAATAGCACTTCTGCAGCGGCTTGAGTGGTCCCATTCTCAGGAGTAAATCCTGCTTCCATGAAGTTAGCTCCTACCGTTACACGAGCTGACGCTGCAGCACAATAATGATAGGAAATGAAATGATAGGAAGTGAGCACGGAGTCCTGTCTGTTCTCTTGCTCTTCAGGTAAGATGCTCAATGACATTCCAAATTATTCATTTCAGGAGTGCAAATGTATGCACTGAACCCTGCTGTTGCCACCCATATTGCTGCATTTTCATTCCCATCACCCACTTGCCATTTTTAGGTGTTTCGTTAACAACTGAATTCTTCCTAAAGGCTCCAGTGGTGTCCTTGAAATCTTATAGAAATCTGAAGTCAGTGTGTGTGTCAGCCAATGACTGTGTATTATATTCTCCAGGAGGAACTGCAGGATCCATCTCAGCAAAGACGAAGCCAGAGAGCGGCAGACTGAGATCCTAGTGAGCTCCATACTTGTAGTGATTATAAAGTGTGCCTTTTCCTTAGGTAGTAAAGTAGAGACAGTTGAAATTTCAGACCCTGGCAAATGCTGTCATCACTGATGCTGCCCTGAGAGGGTTGTCTCAACTTTTTGTAACTTCTCTTTATGGTAGCTTGTGGGAAAATAAGACTGAGTAACAATAAACTGATCTTGTGGTTAACTCGGTTACGCACTGCATAGGAAATCTGGATTCAGTTCTCGGCTTTGTTCCAGGATGTCCTGTGCAACTGAATACACAGTGTCCATTCACCTTGGCTCTTCTTCCATCAGACATAACTAAGAACATTTGCATACCATCAGAAGGAGATTCTGAGGATGCATTCAGTGCTGAGAGATTGAAGTATTCCATGTTATTCAGTGCTTGGAGGTAAAGAAGAGATAGGCCAGTTAAATACTATTCTTTAACTAGCTTTTACTCTATCTGTGATATCAGTGAGAAAAGACCTTTAGGGAGGGACAGTCTCTTCCATCACACCAAACTTTTGTTGATATTTGTTAGTTTTTTAAAAGACACTACAACTCCCAGTAAACTTTGTCGTGCTTGATTTCTTCATCAGGAGGGTGCTGTAGCACTGGAACAGGTCACCCAAAGCAGCTGTGAAATCATGATCTTTGGATATTTTTAAGATGCCGTCAGGCCAAGCCGTGGTTGACCTGATCTGGTATTGGCAGTAGTCCTGCTTTGAATGGGAGGTTGGGCTGGGGATCTCCAGAGGACCCCTCCAACCAGCATTTCTGTGATTCTGTGATTCTAATTGGCTTTGTCTTACATGAAATTACCAAAGTTATCTTCGGAAATATCTGTATCTTTTTGCAGTCGAAGCAAACAAGATAAGTGTTTATTATGCTTTATTACTAATGTTAAGTAAGTATTCTAACAAAGGCAAACTCTGGTACAGCCTTGCTTTCTTGCTCTCTCAAAGCAAGATTAAGGATAGATAATAGATTAAAGTAGATACATTATCCACTTTCAAAGGAAATTTTTTATTATATCCATTGGTTATGTGCATTGCATAATAATTTATTTGATAACACCATTTTTATATCACTTCTGTATAATAATACTAAGACAAAAATTTGTCAAGCATTAACTTTACAAACATGTTGCAAAACACAGCTGAAGTATGTCAGTGTCTTATGAGGATACTTGAGGCTGAAATATCTTCCCCACCTACAGAGTTTTCAAACTAACACATATACGGTCTACAGAGTTAACAGCTGTTACTATTCCATTAATGGGAAGTATTTTCTCTTCCTTATGTTAAAGATAAATCAGTTTTCACGTCTTTCTGTCTCATGTTCAAGGTCCAAATAGTCCTATCTCTGTAATAGAAACCAGCAGAACTTCATTAGTACTCTCAAAATTGACTTGTATGTACACTCCTCTAGCTATTAATGCTAAAAGCTCTCACATAAAGAACAAGAACTGTAGTGTAGTAATAACATGAGGTTCTCGTTTTGTGTTTTGATGTTTACTACTTGTTACTATTTCAAGTATATGAACTGATATAAAAAGAGTGTGCATGCATATTTACAAGGATGCACAATGTAATGAATTCTGCGTGCTTCTGTTAACAGGCTTTTAAATCCTGATTTTGTCTGTGGGGGAAAATTATTGTATTTGCCTCTGTCTTTTTGTCCTGATGCGTATATGAAAAAGGTACAAATGGCACATGCCAGGAATTAGGGGAATGAAAGGTGAAAAAATTCAAGGCAGTGAGTGGATGTTTTTTGTCTTGACTTACTCTTCCTGCCATCTTACAATGGCTATCTTACATCTTAAATACCTAAATTCTCCATTCCTCCTGGTTTTGTCCTGGGGGGAAAAAAAAGTAGTAAGTGTAGTAAACAATAATTATTTTCCTTTGATGTTCATCTGATAATTTAAATGTTCCTTTTAATCACAAGAGTCTGGCTTGTTACTCTGCACATGTGTATGCTAGGAGAAAGTGTAAGGAACCTCCCCATCCCCGGCTGTCCCTGCTGGGTACTGACTGGGGCCCTTCAGTCTTCCCTCTGAGTTGGGGCCTTCAGAGGGTGGGAGAGAAGAGAAGCAATGACAGCAGCACCATTTTGGCTGATCCTTTGGGAGCTCCAGAGCTGACTGTGTAAGCTGCCGTAGCAGGAGCTCCAGCACTGTGGTTCCCGAGTGGAACTGGAGTTGATTTGTTTCATCTGTACTTTGGGCTGGCAATGCACTGCCCTCGGGACCCCACCACCTCCTTTTCCCTCAGCTGCTAGAACTCATGAAATGCAGGGAAAGGCGCATGCTCTGCTGTCCTGTGAAATATCTAAAGCAGAGTGTTTTTCCTGGGTGTGTAGATTCCCCAGGAAGGAGGCACGGCCGTGAGAAAGGTCTGTTGCAGGGCTGACCTGAGATTCAGCCAGGTGCAAGGGCATGTGTGGGTAATGCCACAAGTCAGGGAGAGGACATGCCATGGCTGGACGGTGAGACATGGTAGTCTTCATCTCGTACAGCCGACTATTGTTGTGGGACCGGGGAGGACACTATTTGTCTATAAGGCAGAAGACCAAGCAGATGGTACCAAGTAACAGTAGGATCTGTTCTTTCACCACGGATTCCTTTTTGGTTTTTAATTTTTTCAAGGTGAATTCAACAGACTGATCCCAGTTTCAAAAGTCAAACAGCAGTGGAGGGTGCCATGCCTGTTGGAGCTGCCTGGACTGGCTATGGAATGATATCTGAACACAAAACCCCACATTACTCTTTCTTTTCTGTGGGGTCCTTGCACCACGCTTTTTGCCATTATATCCAAAGAGTGTGGTTTTGTCAACGTAGCTAACAGCTGTCTCGTGTCATTCGCTGTGTTGTTTTCTGCCTGGGCAGGGAGTAGTGCAGCTTGTTTCAACAGGGACTGTCTGTCTAAATGTGTACTCTGCTCTGTGTTTATGTTGGAAAAGGAAAGATCAAAGCATGCACTTGGAGTTAAAAATGGAGGCTGTGTGATTAGGGAACTCATCTCACTCTCAGTCACATGTGTATGTACGTGTACTTACATGTACTACTCCTGCCCCTCACCACCACTGGAACCTGGAGCAGGAGACAGTTCTCTGAAAATCAAGCTGTTCCTTTAGGTGGCCATCAGAGGTCAGAGCTGCCTTTGAAGGGAAGTGGACTTAAGCTTATCCGTGACTAATTACTTGTCTGCGACGAGGAGACACCCAAGATCAGGTGACGATACTGGCTCTGTTGAGTCAGAACAAAGCCCTGTCCAGCCTCGCGTCCCCTCTCAGACAGCACAGTACTGGAAGCATAAGAAAAGAGCACAAAAGGGGGCACGGAGACAAGAGTCCTTTTTCCGACATGTCTTTCTGGCCTCTGATGCCTCTGTATGGAGGCGCTGCCTGAGCTCCGGGCATCATCTGAACTGCTGAATGTAGTGGCTGTTGGTGGATTCCCATGAATTTATCTAATTTTTTTGAACTCATTTATTCCGTTGTATTCTATATCAGTGACCTTCACATTCAACTACCACTGTGTAAAAAGTGTTTCCTTTTTGTTATCAGGAGCAAAGAGTAATTATTCCCTGTTTGCTTTCTCCATCCCACTCCACGCTAAATACCTCAATCATATCCAAGTTCAGCTGTCTGTCTGATAACTGAATGAGTCCTTGTCTATGGAGTCTCTTCAGCTATAGGAGCCATTTGGTACCTCTGATGTCCTTGCTGCTTCTCTTCACTCTATTATACCTTTTTGAGATGGTGTGATCAGAATTACATGCAGTGCTTCAGACATGGGCACATCAGGGATTGACAAAATTGCAGAACGATGTTTTCTATTTTGTTGTCTCTTCCTTTCCCATTTGTCCTCAGCATTGTGTGAGAGTTAACAAGCAGCTCTATTGTTAGAAGAGCCTACAGGGAGAGCCTCGCAGGCTCCTCCTGGAGGAAGGAAGTGGATAACAGGACATGATTTATCTGTTTAATTTATGTTGGACTGTTTGATTTTTGCAAAATTAACTTCCTCCCTGAAGAAAGATGTCAGATGAAATTTTCAGTTGAAAGGTGCAAGGGGAGAGTGAGAGATTAGTGTTCATAGCAGTGCAAAGCTGTGCGCTTTGATCCTTCTTCATGCTTGCTCCTCTGCTCCACTGTGTATCTTGCCTACAGGACAAAGTTTGGGGGCAGGACTGGGGAGACTGCCTTATCGAGAAGCTGCCAACCGGATTGTTTCCTTTGGATCGGGTCCTATCTGAGCAGTTACCGTCCTTAGCTTTTCACATGCAAAACAAGCACTTTATTAAAAGAAACAAGATACTTCCCAGAGCCTGACAGCTTGCATTTTGAACTACCACCCTTAACAACGGACCTTAAAACTGACCCCAAAACGTTAATTTAACCATTACAATTCCATTAGTCTAATTTGTCATGAAACATCTTTAACTAATTACCTGTGTTTGTAAGTTAGTCCACATGTCATGAGATAAGAAGTCAAGCATTGTCATAGGTCACTGCTCTGGGCTGCCATCACATAAGACAGACCCTAGATGAAAGGGAATTCGGAGTTGATAGGAGGTATCTAAATGACAGCTACTCAGTCAGTACAAGGCAGCCGTGACTGTAATGTAAAAATTGGACCATTGTTTTAGGAGTGGTGTTTTGGAAAAGATGGGGCATGCCCTCATTAGCAGAATAAGGTCTAGGCAGGCTGAGCATAATACATTCCCCATAAACATTTGTCTTGAAGGTGGTAATTTGATAAATACAGGTCTGCACTAAAACCATTTGCTAAATTTGGCAGGCAATAGTATCAAACATTTAAGACTGAATTTAGAAGTGTCCCTTTTCAAAGAGACCTGATTATGTCCTGAATATTACTTAAAAAAAGCTCATTTGGGAACTGCTGTTGGTTTCCTCAAATGACAAATGTTGAAACAGAGGGAAAGACCAATTAGGAGTCTGATTAAAGGTTGCTCAAGCATTTCACCGAGTGGTATGTTTGGATTCAGCTCCCTATTACTTGTTGGAAATCTGCCCATGAATTTATAGGGGGAGCTGCAACATGCTGCGTGCCACAAACACCTCTCTCTCTTAGATCTAGGCAACTGTAAACTTCCCTTCATTTCTCTTGTTCCAGCGCCTGTGACATTCCCCTAGAGACTAGATGAGGAGAAAGATGTGGTATGTGATTAATGCAGGATGAAGCATTCAGAAAATTTCCTCATTCTTTTTTCTGTTTCCTTCTTCACTGAGAGAGGAGGTGCAGAGGGAGGTGGCTGAGAGCGATTTCCCTCCATCAATGTATAGAGTGTCATCAGTACACTTTTGGCTGCCGGTGCTGGGTGTGAGGGGTAATTAAATCCCTGCCTCCCCCCCAGCCCTCTGTCCCTTAGCTGATCCTTACAGACAGCAAACGCAATTGAATTCTTCACCTCCATCACTCATTTGATCAATACAAAGGGCCAGTGACAACACAGCTATACTGGTCTGCTGGTCAGGCCAGCGCTACCTTTGTACTCCCCAAGTATGGGCTCTCTTCAAGCCGTAAATCACAGCCACTCTAAATTATAGAGGCTGCCAACACATCAGAGGGCTGGAGCGGGAGCTCCCTGTGATCACAGCAGGGAGGGGAGGATAAGGAAGGCCCTGACCAAGCTGTCTTTTCTGTACTCAGGAGCTTTATTCAGACAGCAAAGAAGAGAGCAGGCCTGGGAGTCTCTGTGCTCCTCTTGCAGGCATAAGCCTGCCGCAGTGGCTCAGCGGTGTTCTGGTGTTACCCGCTGTCCTCAGGAAAAATTGAAATCCTCTTTCTACAGGCCATAAGGCAGTCACTGAGATTAGGAGGAAACTTCCCTTGGTAGTGTATTACCGCAGACTTTATACCTAGAGATACCCTTTGCTGGCATCCCTGCGGGGAGAGAGGGCTCATTGATTTGTATCTTTCCCTTATCACCAGCCAGCACTGGGCGTGCATCGCCAGGCTGCCCCCGGCTCCTGCTGCACAGCAGCAACAGCCCTGTGCTTGGTGGTGTGAACACCACGGCACTTCTTTCTTTCCTATACAGAAGTTCACCTGTTATTTTCTACCCATATTCCTCCAAATATTTAAAGATAAATGAATCTTCATGTCTCCAAATCTTTAGCCTGTCTGCAGTGGGCACAAGGTATCTACCAGTCTGCAATGGAAAATCACAGACAATCCATCCTTTCGATCTCTTGCTTTTATCCTAAGCTGATAAGGGAGGCCCTCCTGTGCTTGTCAGCTTTGCATTCTTGGTGTGTGCAGCATAGCTGAGGATTGCAGATTAAAGGTGAAGAGTTGAACAGGGAAAAAAAGCAGGAGTGAAGCAGCTGCTTAATGAGATAGAGGGGCTTTCCTCTTGAAAACTACTTATCCATATCCTGTCTGTTGGTAATTGCAGAGATGTTTTTTTATGGAGCATGTTAAACTGTTTTCTCAGTTTAATATATTTTACCCTTTCGCAGGATCATCTTTTCACTTTGGTAGCACTAGATCATACTTTATGAAATTGTAAGCGACCCACAACATATATTTTTCTGGCTGCTTAGCTCTGCCTGCGCATCTATTGTATTTACAAAAAAGTTCAAGTGTGATCAGGAGTCAAAGCTTAGATGGTCTCAGTCTGTACCTAAGTTTGAGTCCTTGCAGTTGCAGGTTTGGAAATTCCTTTCCACCCAAGAATGTCTCAAGCTGTAACTAAACCTCTAAAGTTACATATCCAGATACTGTCGAATTGACTTACAGTGGTAGGATGTGCGATGCTGACAGCTAGAACCAAGCCTTGGAAAGATGAGCTTCTTGGCAGCTGTTTTATCCTATTCATGTCACTAGCTGGCTTTCTTTCTGCTAGAGTTATTTTTGGTTTTGCAAACTCCTCTCTATGCCTTGCTCTGCTTTTCAGGTAGATCCTTCACCTCCTGGTGCCCATAAGAGTCTCAGGTGGAACAGCTTCACCACCAGGCTCTGCGCCTCCATCGCAGCTGTCATTTCCTGGGATTCACCTCCAGAAAGAGACCTGAGAATCCATCATTACAAAATCTGCATAAGCTTATGGGGGCTGGAGCAGCTAAGAAAGATCTTTGGAAAATCAGCAATGTATGTATGCTGCCACGGTACGTACCACTGTCTGCTGCTCGCTGGAGAGGTGCTGGGAGAGTACAACAGTTGCTGACAGAGAAAAGCAGAAAAGAGAAAGGACGCATCTGTCAGGAAGAGATGCAGTCAGGACTCTGGCTCGGTATGATCAACAGCAGGTGCTGCTCAGAGCTCTGGGTGTGAACAGGAACAGGCCGTATTCCCCTGATCCCTCTCCAGCTTGCTCCCGGAGGTCCTTCTGCTGCGGTTCATGTGAACAAGCCTGGTTCTTTATTTCACCTTGATGCAATTGGGATCTACTCGACTGCAAATTAGGTTAGAAACAGGAACATTTCAGGGTTGGGATAAGAGTGATCTGGGACTTCTCTGATGACAAAAGTTCCTGATCTCATTTGTACAGATAACGTCAATGTTTATATAGGTATAAATGATAACAAGGGGCTTGGAGATATGGTGGGATCCTGGGTTGGGATAGGAGAGGTTTGCTGTGAGGTGGGGGCTTTTGAAATGGCAGAGGCTTGGGGTCATAGTCAGGAGAAGATGGAAGCCCTGGCTTGAAGAGTGTTCTCACAGTCTGGAGTGGGAAGGAACACTGGTTTTGAGATGTGGGACAGAAGAGAGGGAATCTGCCTCATAAGGGATTGAAGGAATTTATTTGGGGAACTTGAAGGATTGAAGGAACTTATTTCACATGACTGTCGCTCGCTCATCCTGTGCACATGACTGCATGCAACAGTCATTTTTGCTGATGGAAATGTGTTAGCTCTGTTTTCGGCCACACCTTCATCTCCTTGTCTTTTTACTTGTCCATACAGTACCATATACCCTGTAGCATCACCTAATTAAAACAGGTGATTATGCAGATGCAAATGGATACCTAAGGAAACCTAGAACATGGACATAACACCACAGGCAAGATTTAACTGATTATGCAGCTATAAAGAAGTTTCTTCAACTTAAAATTAAAAATATTTTAACTTTTTTTCTTCTTTATTAATGCTAACAGCTTAACATTTTCCTCTCCAGGTAAAATCTGAAATGGAAGAGAGGGAGCTCAGGCTTAACACAAAGTACATTACAGAAGCGCAGGCTGCAGCTTTCTGGGTTTAGAAACCTCTGAAATCTTCCTGTTTGCAACACCCCACCCCACTGCGTGCAGAGTGCAAACCCTGTATGCATTTGGCTTCCAGATCTGTGACTCCCACCCTCCTTTTTATAAGCTGTGAATTTTCTCCCTTTCAAAGCACAGATTTCCCCCCCTCCCCTGCCCGCAGAAAAGTTTTTGCCCTGCAAGTGCCCTTTTTAAATAATGAGGAAACTCCCTGTTTTATTCTGTGTCTGTGCTGCTACCCCCAGTTCATGATTCCTGTTCCTCTGTGGCCTCAGCTAATGCGTAGTCTGGCCTGAATGGGGTGATTTTCTCTGCCGTTCCAGTGAAACTTGGCTGTGTGTACAGGGACTGTATCCTTCCCGCTAGCATTGTTTCTCGTTATGTAGCAGGTAAGAGATACCACTTTTTTTCTCTTTCCATCATCATCCTAATTTTATTACTATTACCAGCAAGTGATGCCAATACTGTTCATGTTTTCTTGTCCCAAGACTTGATGGATGCGTTCAATACCCATGTTAACCCCTCTCTATTCTTGGTAGCACGTTCATGATGGTATTGCCTTTCCAAGCCACAGCTGATCTTGCAAGCCTTCACACTGCTTCACAAGGGGAACACTCAGTAAGAATATTTGCCCTTGATATCAGTGGATCCAGAATTTCTTCTTTCTTGTCTACTGGGCTGCTCATTCCTCTCCATTTCTATCACCAATGAGGGCCAGATACTACTTACAGAATACAATAATAATTGTTCAGGGAAATAAGAAACAAAATAAGGAATCTAAGCCAAAGCTATCTACATTTTCTGTCTGAAGGTACAAACCAGGTGGAGCTGCCCTGACACTTTTGCTGCTGATTAAAGGATAGCAAGGTATGTAAAGAGAAATGCATAATCTTCCCTAGGAGTGATCTTGCAGTGAAGCAGTAGATACTACACGTGGGGGTGGACCAAGGATTAGCTGGTGCCTAAAGCAGAGGCTGCGTGAAAGGCATCTCCAGCAGCATTCCTCAGAGCAGCATCAAGTACTCTGGCAGACCATTGCAGAACTTTTCTACTTCGTTATGTGCTGAAAAGCAACTGGTTTCTACTCATTAGACACTAATCAAGGTCACCCCTCCATTGTTGAATGCTCTGCATTCACTACACTGTTGGCAGGAGGGTCTGCTCTGCTCCTGTGTGTTCAGAAAAAAAAAACCAAAATAAAATAAAATAAAAGGAGAAGAAATCCTTTGGCCAACCATCTGTTGGAGCACAGGCCATGGACACGGTGCAGATACAAACTCCTGGATGCGTTTTGCAGGTGTGCCCCGTGACCCATCTTTCCATGGAGGAATTCGCTGGGAAAACAGATTGCCCTAGACTGTTCCTGCAACCGCAGTTAATCGTGCCTTTTCTATGTTACTGCTGCAGGATTAACACAAACATTGCTCCTATTTTCAGGCTTATCAAAAGCAGCAGCACATCTCACTAATCTCCTATTTCCCTGCTCTCTTTAAAGTGTTTAAATGAATGGAGTACTGATGAGCAGGGATGTGGTGCCAGCAGGGATGGTGTCATTTAATGCCTTGCTATTTATGCTATTTGATGCCTGTGTGGCTTTATGTGTCCTGGGTGACCTGCTAACCATCTGGCACCCCCCACCCTTTTGTAGGACAGACGGAGGTGCAGACAGCATCTTCATTAGTCTCCAGTCCAAAGAGTGACCAGCAGCAATAAAACAGCATAGTTCTGATGTGCCTGCTCCTCCATAGCCTGCACCTGCTGTCACTGAAGGATGAAGCTTGGAGGCCACGGTTTGGTGACCCTTGATACCAGGCAGTTTGGATCTCAATGAGCTATGAGCACATACCTATATTTCTGTTGAACTGGTTGGTACACGCAACCTGGATTTTTTTTCCAGCTGTAAAAAGCAGAATGATACCCAATCTGCCCTGGCACCTGTTTGTACACAGTTAACTCGTCAAAAGGTTTCAGACAAGCTGGAATCAGCAGAACTGTGTATATCACATCAGCTCCTTGTTCTAAGAGTCCTACAGCTGGATTTACTGTATCATTGAATCACAGCCTGAATTTTTAGCTTTATTGCTTTTGCAAATTACAAAAAATTGGGTTGTGTCCTCCAATCTACTGGGAAGTGGGCTGAGATCCACCCTACTGCTTTCACACCACTGTCAGCTGGCATTAACTTTCAGTCATTTTCTCCTTTGAGGCCAGACTGAAATCAGTGACCTAGAAGTAAAATACTCTGTATTTTGTTAGCAAGCAGTCCCTGGAGCTGTGCAGTCTAAATTGGGATGCTTTCTCAGCGAGCTCTTTTGTATATCTTACTGTGGCAATTGGACTGTAATTACCAATAATCCTGTCTTTGGTAGCAGAATTTATTAATTGCTTTCCACTTTCTCCTATGTATTTCTGCTCAGATCACAGTGAAATAAGGACTTTCTTTAGTTTGTAGAGGGGTTGTGATATCCTGCTCTAAGGCATTAGTTTTCTATGATGATATTCTCAGAGATTATATTACAGAGTCACTGATATTTTTGCAAGGAGAGCAAACTGGAACCTGTGTTTGATACTTACTGCACTGTCTGTTAGCAACACAGCTGTGGGATCTGGCCCTGAAAATGCTCATGCCTGTGAGAGTATTTGCAGAAGTAAGGACGAGTCCTGTGTAGAAACATTTTCACAATCAGCCTTCATGTTTATGGGATCACTTGTGGACAGTACTGCTAGTCTGCTGGGAGGTGCTGCCTGCCCTTTCCAGTGCTATTGCTGAACGTTCATTTTATTCAGCATTTTATGGAAGTGCCCAGCTCACATTGTAACTTTAATGCAGACTGTTAATATGAAGAAGTTATATCTCCACGGGTTCTTTTGTGTTCAGGTTCAAGGTCAGATCCAGCTGGCCGCTCTGTGGCAGTACCTAATGAATTGAGCATCCCAGAAAGTATACAATTCGAGATTAGCAGCAGCACCACCTGATTACCATGACAGTCAACTGCAAGGGGAAGTGCAGTGGAAGAAAGGGCAAGGTAATGTAACATGTGAGACGAATAGCTCTCAATCTGTGTGTTACGCAATTGTCATTCTGTGCCACTGTTCAGCACAAATGGACTAATCTTCAGTTTGAAAATGAGGAGAGCTTGACTGTTAAAGAATAGGTCATTTGGCTTCTGGCAGCAGCAGAAGATGCTGTAATATTAAGTGTAAGAACTTATGCATTCTTGGTAAGGAGATAAAAATGATTAAATTGCACTGCTTGCTTCTCTATGAAAATTCGTATTTGGACCTGGATTCATCTAAGTATTTGCATAATTCCTCAGGCCATTCCTATTCAGCCATGCATTTCAGCTGGTGCTTAAACGTAGGCAAGTGCTGAAGTTGTGTTCAAATCGTGGGGCTTCAGCCTTGCTGGGTAAGGTCTCGGCCATCAGCTTACAATGTTTCAGTAGCTTCTGAGATTGCTATGCTGTAGCAAAAAGAAGTTTGCTGTATTTTTTGTATTATGGGCTGAATATTCTTGAATGACTCAGAAAGGTTAAGGATGAAGATCTCAGGGCCCTGGAGAGGATCATTTTCTATAGAGTCCTCTGCTGGAAATCCAAAAGTCAGAGAACTGGGGTCATGTCACTCAAGAGTTTCATGGACTCTGCAAACTGGCAGCCACACTGACTGCCTCCCTTCCGTTGGATTCTTCCTCAAAACGAAAGAGCAGAGCCAAGGGGAAGGTTTTGCTCGGCTCTTTGCAACATGGAGCTTTTCAGGCCAAATTCTGTTCTGAATTATGCTTTATTATTCCACAGTAATTTCTTAACTTTTGGTAGGGCTGTGCCAAGTGGTAGCCATTGTTGACACAAATTGAAGTTTAAAAAAATGTTTGAAAAATTGCAATATTGATGTATGTATGGAGAAGAACCTTGAAATGCTGAATTTTTTGTTTCATGGAGATGGAAAGTTCAAAACATATTGCCTGGCATTATCAAGCTACTGTGTGTCAGTTCCATTTAGCATCAGAACAGGTTCCACTGCTTCATGAAGACATGTGTGGGAACTAGAAATTTTTTAATTGGGATTGACCCCAATCTAAAATGAAATGTTTGGTTACAGCTTTTTAAGAAAATACAATAAAACAATTGAGTTCTTTTTTTTTTCTTTGGAAAAAAATAATTTCTGAACATTTTGTAGAAAACCCTCTACAGAATAGATTTATGGCCTGAAGTCTTGTTCGCAGTGAAACGGGTGGGAATTTTCCTGTTCACTTTCATGTAGCCGGAATTTTACTGAGGTTTCCTTTGCAGCAGGAGGGATTGTGTGGCCCTTTATGTGGAGGTATTAATATAACTTCAAAGCCTCTTGGCCCACTTTAGAAATAAAAACTATTCTTACATATCTCATTGATTTGTCAGAGGTCTTGATTCATTGAAACTAACATGATTTTTGTCTGTATTCCAGAGAGCCACAAGGAGCTTAATCTATATTTGTTAATATGGAGTCCAGAAACACATTCTTCTAACACAGCAGAAGAAAGGGCAAATATCCAGGTTAGTGCTCTACTTCACTGGGCTGTCTTCAGAGCATTGCTGTTGAATGTTTGTTCTGTGAAGGGGAATCGCTGCAGGTTCCAGATGTGGATGTTTACAATGGGATCATACTTCTGTTTTAATGTAGTGCTGTGCATCATACCGTCTCTGTTTGCCTGGTCCCTGTGCATGAGATGATTCACCTGCTGCAGAATTTCCCTGTCTGTATAGCAGATTTTATTAACCCCAAGAGAGGCCTATTTGGAAGCTGTTTTCCCATTGCCAGGTGAACAGAGTCCTTGTTACCCCTTCTTTGCCTGGGACAAGCTGTCAACAATATTAAGAGAGGGAAGAGGAAGGACTGGAAGAATCAGAGAACGGAGGGAAATACATGTTTCTGAGGGAAAACAAGCATTCAGTGACCAATTTTCATAAGGTACACACATTTCGAAATTTGCTAAAATGTGTTTGCAATGTTTTTTATAAGCAACATTAAATGAAAGTACAGTTAGTTCTGGACTTAACCTACCCAATTGTCCTTGGATTTCAGACTAGCTTAGAGCAATTTTCCAGTTTTGCACTTCAAGCCCATCTTTATCTGCTTTACTGACAGGTTCCACTGCACTGTGGGCAGTACTGGTAGACACAAAAAGAGCAGGGCCTGCCATGGAAGAAATGATTCCTAGGAGGGGCCTGAGAGCAGAGTTTCAAAAGCACCGTGTTCCCAAAGAAGGGCCAAGTTTTTCAGAAGGCTAAGCAACAAGGACTCCTGCTGTGACAGATGGCTGAGCATTTCAAAAGATCTTGCCATTAAAGCTGGCTGGAAATTGTCTATTCTCTTGTTTTTGACAGGAACTTGGGTTTTCTGTTAAAAATAATAATAGTGCAGAATGGGCAGATTTCCTTTCAGCATTCTGTTTTTATGGGAGAGGTTTAATTGTTTTGGTCAGATAAACTCTCACTCCCGTAATACATTCACTTACAACACTCTGGGCTGGAGAGCCATGTGATGGAGGCCTCCAAAAATCTGATCACCTGTTCTGGCCCCTCAATGGCGTGAAGCTTTTATGAAGCTCTAGCCGAACACAAGCGTGCTGCGTGTGATGTGGTGGACAAAGCACTCGTGTGCGCGGCTTCCATTCGAGTTTTCTTGCGTCAGTTCCCATATAGGTTTCTAGAGTGGGTTAAGCTTTGAGATACTTGATTTGGGATCCTGAACGCATGATCTTCAGCGGGTGAATGCCTTCGCTTTGTGGCTGTTCACATTTAGGATTGGGAGTGCTTAGCCCCCTGAAAGTCAAGATGTGTTTATATAGCTGGGCACTTGGAAAATGAGATCTTGGAACTTGAGGCAGTTTCTCAAAATGTGTGCTTTAATGTTCCGTGGTTTAACTTTCCCATCCATAACCTGGAGGTAATTCTTCATCCTTAGCAAAGGACTCATAAAATTCAGTGTTTATGCATGCAACTTTGGAGAAGCAGAAATACAAAAAAATCTTTCTCTTCTGTCTGAATGTCTCAGAGCTCTTTTAAACTGTTAATTAATTGAGCAATCATAATGATGTACCTGTGGGAATGAAGGGGGAGGAATAATTTACAGGTGGGAGAAATGAGGCATGAACGACTTCTTAGCCTTACCTGTGCCATGCTGTTAGTCTGTGTCAGATCCAGACAGATACCTTCTGCCATGTCTCCTTCTGCATCTGTGATGGGTGGCTGGGAACATCAGCTTCCTCCTCCCTTCATCTTCTGTCAGGGAACCATTTGCTTATCACCAGGCTGCTGTTTTTGTGGAAGTACAAGCAGTCCATGTGGCCCATCTCTTCGAGGAAGAATGCTTGGAAGCTGGAACATTTGTTTCAGCTCCCAGGTGCCACCCAGTGAACAGGACACAGCCACAGAGCCATCTCCACTGCAAGGGAGAAAGGGAGTGAAGAAATGAAACTTCTGGGTGCCCTTAGGACAACTGCACATTCTGCTCTGCCTTCCTCCTCCTGACCTTATGCACAGCTGGATTATGGTGTGCCATCCTCTGCACACCTCCTACAGCAATTCAGGTTATATCTTTGCTGCACTGAGCACAGTGGCTCAGGAATATCTGACCTGCCTCTGAAATACCAGCCCACCTCTGAGGAGCAACATCGCCCCTCTTTGTCACCCTCACTTTCCTGCCTGAACCCCTGTATCTGGGGTCAGTAGGCTTCTGTACAGAAAACATTGTGAATCTTCTGGCATGTGTAGAATAAATAAGCATAAGGTTAATTCAAAGTGTTTAAAATCTGTGGGATGGGCAGGGTCAAAATACTGCTTAGGAAAAGGTCCAATGCATAATTGCATCTACAGTTTGGCTGGGAATCCTGTTTAAATTTAGTTCTTAAACACAGCTGTGAAACTCATGAAGATGTCACATTGGTTGCTCACCCAGCAGCCATTATAGCCTCGTGGGAAGGTAATAAAAACACCAATAGTGAGCAGTAATTCTAACAGGCTGTTTTGCTTCATTCCTCTCCTTGTTCCTTGTCAAGCTCCTGCAACTCAAGACATGAAATTTTTCTTCTAGCCAACCTGATTCCAACTGCTTCCCCCTATCAGTTATTCATATCTGAAAAGAAAAATACTGACATAATTGGCTGGTCCCTGGAACACTAGGTTTTTTTATTTAACTGACAGGGCTTATGGTTACCTTTAGCCATGGCTTTTTAAGTACTTTTTAGCTGGATGGCAGTGATAAGCTCTCCACGAAAAAGCAGTGGTAAGTGGTGGCTCCTGATAAATATTTTGTACTGTCTATAGTCATGTTTTCTATTCTTTTTCAGTTTATGTATCTTGTAAAAATTTTCTGGTAAAGCTGCTACCCCCTCTGTGGTGAATTTAAGCCTATTGATTCCTGGCTTTCCTAATTGCATTTTACGGACCCCCCTACTGCATCTGGGACCAGAGCTTGAAAAGCCATGTAGTGAAATGAATTGTCTTCCACAGGTCATTGACACCCTATACTCTGACTTATCTAAATTAGGCAGTCTTCAGTATTCTCTAATCTAATCCCAAAAGTAAAGGATGTGTGTTCTGTGCAGATATAATGCTTACATGTACATTTCCCATTTCCTATTGAGCAGTTATTGGAAAAGGAGATGAAAGCAGGTAGAGCTTGACCTAGCCGTTCCGTGCCCATGCTGCCAGGGATGCAGTGCCTGCTAACAGCTGGCTTTTCTGCACCTCGGCAGGTGATGGAGTTCCCACTAGTTCAGAAGCCCACTGCCAATGGTTAGCACATGCTGTTGTGAGAAATCTCATCAGTCAAAAGAGTCTCATAAATAATTTAGAGGAAAGCAATTAGCACACACAGCTGTAGCTGTTTGCAAAGTCACAGTTATACCTGCCAGGGCAATCTGGAAATGGAAATTTCAAAACCATTTTTTGAAGTAGGCAGAATGGTCTAGCCTGGAGCTACGGTTGGTGGATAGCTGTTGATGAGTAAGGAATAACTGCACTTTCCTGTCTTTTTATGTGTAATGAAATACAGGAGAGAATTTTAGTATTTTTTGCATATTGGGAAAGGGATCAAAGGGACGCATAGTTTGAAAAACTCCAGCAATCAAGGCCTTATCCTTCCAGAGGCTCTGAAATTCATTCAGCTTCAGAGTGAAGGGGACAAGTTTTAATAGAGACTTGGACTTGCATTTTGAAGGCATCATCTAGTTAAAGCTTATGTGTACAGACTGACTGGGGAGGGTAGGCAGGAGGAAAAGGAAGCAGATACTGCTTGAAATATCTCATCTGAGTATGCTTGCCTTGACAGATTGATGGGAGTAAATTGAGAACTCCTTCTAGTGATAAAGGGGAGAGGAACCTGCTCTTTAAGAATTTCAAGCAACTACAGGGAGGGTGTGACAACAAAAGTTTGTGCAGGTGAGTCCTGGGAAGGGGTATCCATGTTAAATCTAGAGATGGCACCAGGCTGGGGAGGGCACGTGCAAATACATTTTAGGATAGTGTTAGAAATCACCTGCCTTGATCCTACCTTGGAACAAGGGGATGGACTAGATAACATTGCAAGATCATCTCCAGCTCTTCTGATAGCTGTGCATTCAGTCATGATATCTCTGCTAGCTGAGTGCCCAGAACATTTTCATCTTTACAGGATCCCCCCCTTGGCTAGGGAATTCTTATTCCAATTTTACCAGCTGTGAACTAAATCACAGTATCTTGCCAAATGAGGCTGTTCCAGTCCTAAACTCTGAGATTCCCTCTTCTTCCTAAGAGGAAGTTTGATAAAGTATTGTGAAAAATGCATTCAAATGTGCTTTGTTCATATTATGAATGCTACAAAACAGTTCAACCTATACTTAAAGACCAGCCAAATTACAAAAGATTAGAGTTACAATTTCTAGCAGTGGCATTATTCTACTCTGTGGTTCTCCTGTGCAAAAACATATCACAGTTCCCAGAGTTGTCTGCACCATTTGACCTGTTCTCCTAATTCAGAGTGCCATCACCTGGCCAAGACAGTGGCACGGAAGCCCAAAGACCTGCCTGCCACTTTCCAGTGGCCAAGGCCTCCATCCAAGGAAACTTTCACTGGTGAGGCTCAGGCAGTAACCAAAAGCAGCAGCTAGTCATTGACTACGAACCTGATGAAAATCCCTGCGGCCCATCAACAGGCTGCCCCTGCTGGCCTGGCGTCCCAGAGGCAAGGAAGACCTCCTGTCAGTAATATTAATTGCAGTCTGTCTAGAAATCCTTTACAACAGATTTTGTTTGACTGCAGTGGGAATTTTCTTTAATATATTATTGAATGCGTTACGGCTTTGCACCTTTTTGGACTGCACAATGATTAGCCATTGGTGTATTTTGCTAAGATGCTCAACTCAAGTCTTTCCCTTGCTTATTTCTTTTATTCGTTTATACTTGTTAAGCTTTGGTAGAATCCGGGAAACTGAAGAATGTCCTCTAGAACTGAAGATGAATAATTGCTCAACAGCCTGAACTTTAATAACTTTAAAAATCTTTATTGAGCAGATATTCAGCCTGCAGGTCACAGGGGTGAATCTGGAGTAGTTTGGGTTTTGTCTTCTTGTTAGCTAATTGAACTTTATTCCAATTTAATGTGTTAGCTAGCTGTGATTGGTGCTTGGGCCTTCTTAAGCCAATCTTAATCAAATCATCATATTTTATAAGATTCTAGATCGCATTATCCTGTAAATCACAAATAAGTGTTCAAGAAATGTAAGTCAAAATAATTATCTAACATGCTCTAAATTAACATCTTTCCCTCCCATCCAGAGAAAAGCAGTGAGTGCAGAATTTGGATCAGTTTCCATAAAAGTCTCCAGGAATATTTACAATTACCTTTCTTCAAGCAAGCTGAGCCCCTGATCTTTATAACATTATTGCAGGTATGTATTGACAGTACTGCAATGTAGAAATAGGAGACACGACTAAAAGTCTCAGGTCAAATAAGAATGCATCAGGATTTTGTTTGAAACAATAAGCATAATGTTTTCATAATGCAAGAAAATATTAATTGTACGGGACAGAGAGATGAACTTCTGTTTTTTTATAAGGGGATTGTCTGGCTACAGAGGTTGGCTGGGCTCTGCCAGTGACTGCGATGTACATGAGGGTAAGCATCTGCCTTAGATGGTGTCTTCTAGATCCAGAGGTTACCACCTGCAGTCTCCTATCACATTCTCACTCTGGGAGCTGCCGAGTCTGGATTGGGATGTCTCTCCGTTGTCTTTGATGATAAGTTAGTCAGGGAAGAAACTGTTATTCACGAAAGGTAGGATTCATCTCCCTGAACTTCAGCTTGTAGGAGCTGTCTGGATCTGTCCATAGGGAACAGAGAAGGAATGGCTTCTTCACCTGGAGATTCCTCTTCTAATCTAGATGGGATGACTTGCCACAGGAGGAGCATGTACTTTGCTCTTCATTTCAGAAGTAGTCCTGGCAGCAAGGTCAGACTGGATGTCTCCTTTTTACATAGTCAATTTTGGTTAATACCACAATAAATTTCAGCACAGTAGTATCCCAGATGCTTCTTGGTGCTAGCATAACTCCAGTAATGTTGTACAGGTTTTGCTTCAGTTAAGTTTTTGTGGAGTTTTTCTGTATACTGAAAGATAATATGGAATCCTTTAATGAACCTTAGTTTCCCTTTTCAGTCTCAGCCATTAGCAATAATCTATGTGCTTAAACCTTCAACATTTATCAGTTTGAAGTTCAAGTGCTCACAGTCACTAGTCTGCATCTCTTGAAATATCCAAATCAAACCATGCCACCTCTGTGAGATTAGAAGTTCCCCAGATGGAGTTGCCCCTAATTCAGCTTGGGGCATTCCCCTTTTGCTTGTAACTTCAACTCAGAAAATGGGCAGAAGTATGAATAACAAATTTGTCATCACAAACATTTTCTGTAAGTGCCAGGTTTGTAAGTGCCAACTACATTGCCTGGATTTTCTTTCCTTGGAGTAATTTTTCAGCAGAGGTGAATCAGCTATTTTATTTGTCAGTTCTAATTTGAAAAGCAAAGTTCATTATATTTCAAAAGCCTTAGATACAGCAGACCAGCTCCAGATGATATCACATGAATGTCTTGATAGGGCACTGGGAAAGGCTGACATCCTTGCCTACTTCATTTTGAACTCCACATTGAACCTTACTTTCTCCTAGTTGATTCTTCCAGGCTAAGAAAAATCCATGAACACAATTCCCTTTCACTGATCTGAAAATATGTAGGAAGCCCCCCCAGCACTCTCCTTTCTCTCTGAACATGGTCTCAGCTTCTCCAGCCTCTCCTGATAATGAAGATTTTCACTGACTGCAACATCCTCATTTCTGTCCTACACTGCACGTTCCACATCCTTCTCCATGAGCAATTCTGGTGCTGCGATGACTGTGGCTGTATACTGCTTTAGCGAGAGTTTGGCAATTACAGTAATGATACCATTTAGGGAAGCTGATATACAAATCTCTGCTGCAGGAGGTTTGTACCTCTTTTTCTTTAAAGTTCTAAGAATTGCAATGACAGCTTGCTCCTGCTTCTAATTTATTTCTTATTCCATTTCACTCTTTTGTTTCTAATTAAACCACCCCTCACAATCTGATACAAGTGAAAGGCAGCACAGTGTTAAAAGAAAGTCCCGTTTGGCTGCCAAGGACAAGACAAAATGTACTGGTAGAATGCTGTGCACCAGCAGTGCTTCCAGGAGGCAGCCTTCTTCCAGATCTTGCCCCCAGTGTGTCACTGTTAGAGCGAACACAACCGACACATTTTAATGAAGAATATTGGCAGTCAGCTGGAAGAGAATAGACCATATTTATCCTTTCTGTAACACCATTTGGACTAGCATCATTTATGCATGCTTAAGGGTTGTTGTTCACTATGAGAGCAGTGACTGGACATACCTATTCCGAGACCCTGGTTCTGCGTACATTTTTGCTGGTGGCTAACTGAGTTCCTGCTTACCCTTCCAGCCTTGACTGCTTCAGCCTATCCCTGCCTCCAGTGGTCCCTGTCCAATGCCAGAGTAAAACTGCTGGGTATTGCTTTTTTCACTTTTTTTTCCCCCATGTAGATAAACTCAAGCATTCAGTTCCCAGTGAGCTTCACAGGTAATAGTATTAGCACACCTGGAGGGACAGTGGAAGGGAAGAGAGATGCAGGAGTGAAAAAGAGTGACTGGAGGCAAGAAGCTTCCCCAGCTGGTTTCACTGCCTAAATAATCACATGGCATTGCACCTAGAACTAGCTTTAAATTACCTGGCTCAGTAGCAGCCCTGGTGAGCTACAGAGCACGGCAGAGTGTAGTCACCTGCGTATTTTCTCGGTTTCACCAGCGAGCTCTGCAGCCTGCACTGAGTTGGTACCATGACGACACTGCCTGTCGTACCGGGATTAGCTAGTTTAAATACAGCCCGTACATGGTCTCGGTGAGCTCTCGTCTGTGCAGACATACAGCAAGAGATAATTATGGACTATCCAAGCCCAAAGGTAAATGCTATGTTAGGGGTGCCTTTCTTTGACTTCCACAGTCCCTTTCACGGTTATATCGGGGGGCCTGTTGACTTCAATCTGCTTGTTTTCAAAACATGCCTGCAGGGCAGGGAAGCAGCCCTGTCGGGGTCCTGTCGAGTGAGATCTGAGATGCCCTTGGAGACTTCTCTGTTCTGCAAGCAGCACGAATCGCTTGGGACTTACTGCTCCCACCTGATGTGTGGCTCTTCATCCTTCAGCACAGTGCTGGGCATCTTCAGCTAAACTACCGGTGAGGGTGGCCCAAGCTGTTCTGACTTGCATGCAAAATGGGAAGGGAACAGAAGTATTCCCTCCCCTGCAGCCTGGGCTAGAGAGGCAACAGCCTCCAGCCAGCAAGTGCTGATGGCCACTGTGGGGTGAAGCTCTGTCCTAAAATGCCAGACACAGGGAAGTTCACTCTAGGAGTTTGCGGCGGAGCAGAATGTTAACGTTAATACATGTCGTCCTCTGTCTCTAGAAAATTAGCCTGCCCTCTGAAATTCTTGTCAATGTTGTAATTATGAGAATACAGATATTTTAAATGCAGTTCAGTAAATGTACAAGTAGCGGTGGTTTTGTACTTTAAAAGCTCTGCCTGTATTTATATAATTGAGTTATAATCATAGAGGGGGAACTGAAAAACTCACCCTGCAGTGATGGAATGTCAGAGGTCCCCTCACCCCCACTTCTGCCAGAAGTTGCCTTGGATGAATTGTGCAGGCCACAGAGCACACTCTAAACAAGCTATGAGAAGTTTGTTTTTAAAACATCATGGGCTTTGATTTTTTTTTAATTTTTTTTAAATCAGGTCATTTTGCAGATCCAGTTCAGAGTTTGCTGCACACATTATATTGCTAGCTCTTGCTTTAGGCTAACTGGGATGTAGTGAGATGAGCAGCTGGAAGATTGGCAACCTCTTAAATGAGGCTTGTGCCTATCTACATGGCCATAGTGATATAAGGCTTAATCTTTATCAAGTTCATTGAATCTGAGGGAAGAAGAAACGCCACTTTTGTTAACTGTGAGATAGAAGCCAATGCTTAAATTTTAGAGGATTCACCCATGAGATACACTGAAGTGATCTTTTTTTTTTCAGGAGCTGCTGTGCACTTGTCGTTGACTGGAAGGACAAACTGAGAAAGTAGGGGTGGAGGCACCAGGATCAGGGGCAGAGTGTGAGCGTGTGGGGTGCCCACGGCGAGGGCAGCAGCGGGGGCAGAGCTGCTCTGACCAGTCGAGATCTTCAGTAACTGGGCAGGGGCTGAAAGTACAGAGGGGAGGTTACGTGGCAGGGATGTTTCCTCACAGGGCACTCTGAGGTGTCTCAGCTGCACTACTGCTTCCTTCCCCCTTGGATTGCTGTGGTATAGAAGGATCAGCCTCATGAAGTTTCTTATGGCCTGGAGAAACTTTAAATTTCCTGAAGCATGGGCCAAAGAGTAGTCACGCTCCATTGTCTGTAGTTGTGTTCAGGTTAGAGTTCACCTGCTGTGAATGTACCTTTTTTAAAGCTTTTTTACTTAGTTGCAATTTAACAGGAATCCTCTCAATGTATTTGTTGACAAGTATGTGCTGAGACCAACAGATATTTCTGCCAGCATAGACTTTACATCACAACTTGAAGCTATGTTAAGGAATGTGCAAGCTCTTTGGAGCGGTCCTTAATTTTATTCCTATTCAGAAGTGGAAAAGTAGGCAGGGACAACAAAGAACAAATTTAATTTTCCTTCTTAAACCCTGCCAGTTTGAATAATCTTTTGCTGAGTTTCCTGATGTGGCTATTCACATTCTTTTTGAATTCAGACTGGCCTTTAGCAGCCTCCAAATAAAACATGGTTATATGGAGATTTACCTTGGCCCTGTTCTCGCCTGGCGACAAGAGACAAAGAGCAGCCAACTGGTTCGGCTCATGCTACATGTCCTCTTCCAGCAACTGCTTCCTGTACAAGCTCGCTGCTGTCCAAATTAATGGGATTGTTGCTTTAGCTCAAGAAGTAGGAGATTTAGTTCTGGTGTTTGTGTCAGCGATCAATGAAGTCGGGAAACTGCCTTTACAGAGGATTCAAAAGCCTTTTTATTCTGAAAGAATCAAATCCAGGCTTCTGTTAAATGCAGTAAAGGCTGCCATCATTAAAACATTGAGGCTGCAAGTTTGGCCACAAAAATGTTACAGTAATGCAGTTGGTATTCAGTCCTTTCTGTCAGCGCTGCCAAGTCTGGCTTTTATTTATTTATTTATTTATTTATTCATTTTCATGAGCCTCAGTCTTTCACGCATTCCATAAAGCCTCAGTGTTTACAGGCATCTTACTCATCTGAGAATCTCAGCTTCCAGTTTTTAAAGATCTGCTACTAGCCCTCGTGGACAGAGAGGAAGCATGAATGTGTGACAAGGCTGATCCTCACAGGCAAAACCAGAAGGCTCATAAAACCCCACATTTAAAAAAGTCAAATCACAATTTTTTTTTTAAGAGGATCTCGTGAACTTGGGCTCCCATTTATGAGTCTCAAGTGCCTGGCGTAGACCGTACTAATGATGGCCTGGGTCAGGCCACAATTCCAGCGCAGAGGTGCTGTTACATCCAGAGCCAGAGAGCACTGCAGCACTCCACTGGGTTGGGGGAGGAATCCTCTTTCCATTTATTATATTCCTGTTTTAACTCCATGGCCTGAGCATTGCCTCGTGCACCCTGTTTACTGTGTGTTTCATAAAGGCCAGAGGACTCATCCTGTTGCTCTGAAACTGCTTAGCCCATCTTTGGCTGGATTTACTGCGCAGGAAGAACAAACGGTTGTTTAGGAAAGCACTGGATTTAATGAGAGCGCTGGGCTGGACTTTTTTCCAAACAAACAAATAAAAGCCAGAAACTCTGTTTGGCACTGACTTTGCCGTTTTGTTTGTTGCATTACTCCATTGTCTTCTCTATCCCTTTTTTTTATTACTATTTCTTTGTTATAGCATTTTCACAGCTCATGGCCTGGATACTGTAATTCCTGGAGGAATGTGCAGCAGAATGGATACTGCATGATCACAAAATAGTTCACCTCGTGCAAAGCTGTAGCAAAAATGACGCATCACGGCTGTTTCCCAATCTTCCCTGCTTCACTGACTTTTTTTTATTTGGAGAAATTCCTTTAGCTTCCCCTCACAGGGGCTACCCAGGGAGAGGAAGTGTAACCTTTCTCCACCCAGCAACAAAAATGCGATGGTTTTGGAGCACTTCCCATTTTCACAATGTCTCTGTACGACACAGCGCAGAAGTTAAACTGGCCGACATCTTCTTCCCCGTGCTCCAGACCGAGGAACTGGGGTGCAAAGATGCCAAACGACCTGTGAAAGGTAGCGCATGGAGACACAAACCCTGGCACCTCCGCTGCAGCTGTGGAAAGGAGCAGGTCCAGAGGAGGTCACAATGATCCGAGGGCTGGGGCACCTCTGCTGTGAGGACAGGCTGAGACAGCTGGGGCTGTTCAGCCTGGAGAAGTCTCCGGGGAGACCTTAGAGCAGCCTGCCAGTACCTGAAGAGGGCCTGCAGGAAAGATGGGGAAAATCTTTTCAGCAAGGCCTCTTGTGTTAGGACAAGGAGTAATGGCTTTAACCTAAGGGAGGGCAGATTTAGACTGGATACAAGGAAGAAATGTTTTATGATAAGCGTGGTGAAACCCTGGCACAGGTTGCCCAGAGAGGTGGTGGATGCCCCCTCCATCCCTGGAAACATTCAAGGCCGGTTTGGACGGGGCTCTGAGCAACCTGATCCAGCTGAAGATGTCCCTGCTCACTGCAGGGGCTGGGTTAGGTGGCCTCGGAAGGTCCCTTCCAACCCGGAGCACGCTGTGATGCTGTGAAGCCCTGCCCGCGGCTCCTGGGTTTTTCAGAAACACATCCGAGCTGCCAATGGTTCGTTTCATAAAGTAATTCTTTACACTCCTCTTTGCTGCGGCCATTGCGGGTGCGCAGCGAGCGGGGGGCAGCCGCGGCCCGACCGCCGGGAAGGGTCGCG